>Ga0268288_10018_pt1 | contig 278542 bp, 276 predicted proteins | sample BraspS3V5C_FD_191349 | JGI IMG/M metagenome (GOLD analysis project Ga0268288, IMG submission 191349) | Soil microbial communities from Anza Borrego Desert, Southern California, United States - Bradyrhizobium sp. S3-V5C | ecosystem: Environmental > Terrestrial > Soil > Desert | place: USA... | reverse complement strand
CACATCCACCTGCCGCAGCTTGGCGACGACATCCTCCGGCTTGTGCCGCTTCGTTCCCATCTGTCCGTCCTCATCCTGGCCCGAAAGCCATACCTCAGGGCGGACCACTTCATTGGGGGCAGATCAGCGGTCCTCCCGGTCAACGTCAACGTCGGCCAGCCGATCTCGCACCGGCTCGACCACATGCTCTCGGGCGTGCGCGCCGAGATCGCGCTGAAGATCTTCGGCGAGGACCTCGACACCCTGCGGTCCCTCGCCGAGGACATCCGCGGGCGGCTCGCCGACATCCCCGGGCTGGCCGACCTGCAAGTCGAGAAACAGGTGCTCATCCCGCAACTGGAGATCCGCGTCGACTACGCCCGGGCCGCCCTCTACGGGGTCCAGCCGGCAGCACTGGTCGAGCAGCTGAGCCGGCTCTCGAACGGGCAGGTGGTCTCACGCGTAGTCGACGGGTACCGCCGCTTCGACGTGGTGATGCGCCTGTCCGACGCCATGCGCACCACCCAGCGGCTCGGCGACATGCTGGTCGAGACGCCGTCGGGCTGGGTCCCCGCCCGGCAGATCGCCGACATCCGCGAGACCGACGGGCCGAACCAGATCCTGCGCGAGAACGCCCGCCGCCGCATCGTGGTCCAGGCCAATACGCAGGCCGGCTCCGACATGGGCAAGATCGTGAAGGCCATCCAGGAGAAGGTGGCGGCGGTGAGCCTGCCCAATGGGTACACGCCGAGCCTGGAGGGTTCGTTCCAGGCTCAGGCGGAGGCAAGCCGGACCATCGGCCTGCTCTCGCTGCTCTCGCTCGCGCTGGTCTTCGCGCTGCTCTACAGCCGCTACCGCTCGGTCGTGTTCACGGCCATCATCCTGGGCAGCATCCCGCTCGCGCTGATCGGCTCGGTCGCCGCCCTGTGGCTGGTCGGGCAGCCGCTCTCGGTGGCCTCGATGATCGGCTTCATCACGCTGACAGGCATCGCCACCCGCAACGGCATCCTCAAGATAAGCCACTACCTGAACCTGGCGATCCACGAGGGCATGCCGTTCGGCCGGGAGCTCGTGATCCGCGGCAGCCTGGAGCGGCTGGCGCCGGTGCTGATGACGGCGCTCTCGGCCGGCGTCGCCCTGGTGCCGCTGCTGGTCGGCGCCGACGCGCCGGGCAAGGAGATCCTCCATCCCGTGGCGGTGACGATCTTCGGCGGCCTGATCAGCGCCACGCTCCTCGATACGGTGCTGACCCCGGTCCTGTTCCTGACCTTCGGGCGCGCGCCGCTGGAGCGGTTGCGGGACGATGCCCGTCACGGTCCCGAGGCTTCACCCGCGGCCCCGCGAGGCGCGCCCGCCGAGGCGTTCTGAACCTTCCCCACCATCCGAGAAAGGACACCGACATGCGCTCCCCCCTCCCCAGCACCATCCTCGCCCTCGCGCTCGCCCTGGCGTCGCCTTGCCTCGCCGCGGGCCCGAACGGCGGCCAGACGACTGTCGCCGACGGCCATCCCATCGAGTTCGTCTCGACCGACACGGGCCTCACGTTCTTCGTGACGGGCGAGGACGGCAAGCCGGCCGACACGGCCAGCCTCTCGGCCAAGGCCTTCGTCCAGGCCGGGGGCAAGACGGAGACCCTGGCCCTGAAGCCGGCGGCACCGAACAAGCTCGTCGCCGACCTGAAGGCGCCGTTGACGACGGGCGCGAAGGTCGTGCTGTCGGCGAAGGTGCACGGACACAACATCCAGGCGCGTTTCGAGAAGCAGTAGGACCGGGGTCCGGGCCGGCGGCACACGCCCCTCCGGGCGAAGCCCCCGGGCCCGGCGCCTCTCGTCAGGTGAAGCGGACCAGGATCACCAGAAACCCGATCATCAGCAGGACCAGCGCCATCTCCTTCAGGAGGTCACGGCCCGCCGCGCGCCTCAGGTGCTCGGCCGCCCGCCGCTTCCTCCGATTCTTGGGGCCCCAGTAAAGCTGCTGGCGGCCGAGCTTCTTCCCTGCCATGCTCGCCCCCGTCACACCGGCAGGGGAACGGCCTCGGCCGCGAGGGCCTCGTCCTCGACCTGGATGGTGACGTGCTCGATGCCGTGGCGTTCCTTCAACATGGCGCGGACGCCCCGGATCACGTCCGGGCTCCGGGCAAGGTCGTCCACGACCACGTGCCCGCTCATCGCGTCGAAGCCCGAGGTCAGCGTCCAGGCATGCAGGTCGTAGGCCCGCCGGACATTCGGCATCGCCTCGATCCTGGCCTTCAATGCATCGAGGTCGACGCCCGGCGGCGTGCCCTCCAAGAGGACGTGCAGCGCCTCGGCCAGGAGGCGCCAAGTGCGCGGCACGATGAACAGGCCGATACAGGCGCCGACGAGCGGGTCGACCCAACGCCAGCCGGTTCCCATCACGACGAGCGCGGCGACGATGACGCCGACTGAGCCCAGCATGTCCGAGAACACCTCGAAATAGGCGCCCTTGACGTTGAGGCTTTCCGACGAGCCGCCGGCGAGCAGCTTCATGCTGGCGAGGTTCACGCCGAGGCCCACGAACGCCACCAACATCATCGGCCAGCCGAGGATCTCGGTCGGCTCCACGAACCGGCGGTATGCCTCGTAGAGGATGTAGGCCGTCACCCCGAGCAGCACGACCGCGTTGGCAAGCGCCGCCAGGATCTCGAAGCGCATGTATCCGAAGCTCTTGCCCGGTGTCGGCGCCTTGGCGGCGTAGTGTATGGCGAGCAGGGATAGGGCGAGGCCGCCGGCGTCGGTGACCATGTGCGCGGCGTCGGCCAGGAGCGCGAGGCTGCCGGTGAGCAGGCCGCCCACGACCTCCGCGGCCATGTAGGTGAGAGTCAGCGCGAGCGCCCAGGCGAGGCGCCCCTTGTTCCGGGCCGCCGCCGAGCCGGACGGGATGCCGCCCCCGTGCGAATGTCCATGTCCCATGTGGCGTCCAGTCCTTCGCGTTCGATGGGGCACCCGCCGACCGGCGGAGCCGAACGGGTTAGCCGGGGTCGCATGACCCTACGTTGGTTCGCTCGGCCCTGCCCGCGGAGATCAGGGACGTTCACGGACCCCGACATTGCGGGCGAACTGGGCGCGCGACGCACTGATACAGGCGAGAGATCAGCGCTCGAAGTCTACGAGGCAGTCGGTGCAAGGTGCGCCGCCTCATTCGCGCTCCGGTGATGGGTCCTGCCATACCTGGATGTCGATTAACCCGATGGATGATCAGATCAGCATGCCCTATGGCTGGAACTCATCCTAAAACACGTCGCAGATTGCTCGCGAAGTCCCGCGCAAGCCCGGGCGCCCGCACGGCGATATCCTCATAAAATTGTTTCCCAACCGTGCTTTCCTGGGAATAGTCCGGAGGGATATTCCCTATCGTGCGAGCGATTTCCGGGATTACCGCCTCCCTTTCTTCGCACGGAAGCTTGTTGATGACAAATGTCATCATCGCGATTGTCGATGTTTTGAGAACCGCGATCATCGCCGCCGTCGTAACGGACAAATGATAGATCTGTTTGTCATTCATGGCCCCACCTTTGACTCTCGCTGTGATGTCATGATTGGCTTTGATCCCGTGATGCTCGCTTGCGGCCATCGGGAACTCGTCGACCGTCGGCCGGCCGTCTCAATGGTCGGGTGTGCCGACGAGATCGGCGATGTGGGCGCCGGCCGGATGACCGGTCGACATGCGATGTGATTGCGAGCAGGCCGCGAACTTCGGCATTGCCGTCGGCCTGGAGGCGGTGTTCCTGGCGACGACGGAGGCCGGTCTCACGGGGCGCTGGCCTGCGATCCTGGCCGACATCGGCGCCACGGTTCTCATGACCGCGAATGCCCTCCGGCCCCCGCGGACGCCGGCTGGATGACCCCGAGGTCCCGCACGCACCCGTCGCAGGACCGTCAGGCAGCGCGGGCGATGCGGGGGCTCATGCGTCGAACGTACGTGGAGGGCGGTATGGCGAATGAGGTTTCGATGAAGCGGCGCGCGCTTTTCGGCTGTGCAGGTATCCTTCTGCCGTTCCTATCGGGATGTGGGGGAAGTGCGCTACCGGGCATCCAACTTGGCTCGGACGATGGAGGCAGCACGCTCGGCTTCGACTCCCTGCCTTTCCGGATCGAACGCGTCGACGGAAGCGTCCTGACCGGCCATGCGTCGGTCCGCCTCCTAGGGGTCAGCTTCTTCGCGCGCGACGCCACGGGGTACGTCGCGTGCAGCGGCAGCTTCACGTTGGATCTCAAGCATGCGGCCGTGCCGGTGAGCGTCGACTGCACCGGCGCGGGCATCTTGCATGGCACCGTGACGACGGCGCGGGCCGACCATGGGGAGGGGGCATTCACCGAGCGGTCCGGGGACACCTCGACGTTCCGCTACGGCGCGCCGCTCTCGCCGGCCACGGGTAGTTGAGTGCCGTCCCTGTGACCGGTGCGGCTCCCCGGTCGGCTGCGGCATCTCAGTCATCCGCCCGCTCGGACAGCATCGCCCCCGTCCGCGGATCGACATGGAACCTCACCTCCATGCCGTTTTTGATCCCCTTGCCGTCCCACAGCCCGTCATCGGGTTTGAGCTCCGTGACCGACGTGTAGCCCGTGTCCAAAAGCCTTTGGCGGATTTCCGCGGCCGGCATCCAGTCCGCGCCGACACGACCGTCGGCAAGGGCCGTCGGCGGGATCTGTCCCGTCTCGCGTGGCGTCATCCAGGACCAAAGCCCGAGGCCGCCGAGGGCGGCGAGGATGAGCAGCCCGCCGGCGAGGGCGGGACGTCCCGACAGCCGGTGCGCCGCGGGCCGGACCCGGATCGCAGGTTCGGTCTCGCCTTCATCCTCGGCCGGCATCGACAGTATGGCCGCGGCGGGCAGCGCGAACATGCCGACCGGCCGGGCGATGTTCTTCAACGCCTGCTTGCCTCGATCCTCGAATGGGTAGCCGAGCTTGTCCCGTACCTGATCGTGGACCGTGTGCGAGATGCAGATCCCGCCCGGCTCCGCGAAGGGTTCGAGCCGAGCCGCCACGTTGACGCCGTCGCCGTAGAGGTCGCCGTCCGGCTCGGCGACGACGTCGCCGACGTTGATGCCGATGCGCAGCCTGAACGCGTGGTCGTCGGACACGCCGGCTTCACGCGTCAGCATCGCCCGCTGGATCGCGACGGCGCAGGACACGGCCCGGACCGGGCTGGGGAATTCGGCGATCAGGCCGTCGCCGGTCGACTTCACGACGCGGCCCCGGGCTGCCTCGATGCGTGGATCGAGCAATTCCCGGCGCAGGCCCCTGAGCCGGCGCAGCGTCCCCGCTTCGTCGGCACCCATAAGGCGGCTATAGCCGACGACATCGGCGACCAGGATGGCGGCGAGCCGTCGCTCGTCGACCTCGTCCATGCGTTTCTCCCGGGACAATCTCCTCCAGCCTGCACCGCGCCCGCCGCGGATGGAAGGTCATGTCCCGAAGGAATCGTGCGGGCGGGCGTCCGGGATCACGACAGACCGAAACTGGGTTCATCGTCGATCCGTCTCTCCGCGCGGACTTGCCGGCCGATGGCGGCCCCGACGCGGCCTGCGGTCCGCTTGTCAGCCAAGATGCCAGCCGCCCCGGCGGCGGAGCGGCCGGCTTGCAGGTCCAGGAGCCAAGCACTGGGTATCGCGATTGCCGTGTCGGCTTGTTGGTCGGGTCCGAAGCCCTCTCAAGGACCTGAACGTCACCCATGCCGCGGCCCGCCTCAACGTCAGTCCGACGTCCGCGCATCCGGAGCGATCCGGCCTATACGTGGCTGCGGAGGCAGGTGCATCGCTGCGCTGAGACGGCATCGGGGAAGGCTGCCCCCTCTACTCGGACATGAGCGATGGCAGCTCCGGATGCGGAAGCGGACCCGGGCAGCCTGACCACGAGACGTCCGAAACCCACGGAGGCTGAGCGAAAACGCCGCGGCGGTGGAAGGATCTCCCCTCAAGCACTCCGGATGGCGCAGGAATTCATGTTGTGCCGGCATCCGAACGGCCTCTTGGCGGGCTGGAAAAGCCGGCGGACAAGAAATTGTTCTCCGGGTGCGGGACGTGCCCGCGTTTTCACGCGGCTTCCACGCCGTTCGGACTTCACGTGCGGGTGCAAAGCGCCGGATTTTGCCCGCCCGGCCGACGTGTAGGGCTTTCATCGGGGCCCGGATTTTGGCATCCTAATCCCGTGACCCTCTGGCTCGCCCTCCGGCGATTGTTGCCGCTCCTCGCGGTCATCGGCTTCGCCCTGACGCCTGTCGCCATCCCTGCGGCGACCACGGGTATGCGCGCCTTCGCGGCGCCGTCGGCCCACGTCCACCACCGCGCCATGCCTGACATGGACATGGGCCCTGACGCGGACGGCATGGCCATGGACGACATGCCCTGCTGCCCGCACGAGAAGGCCGCCAAGCCCGATTGCGGCAAGGGCTGCCCGCTGATGGCGCTGTGCCTTGCCACCGCGGTCTCGCTCCTGCCCGCGTCGGTCGCCGTCCCGGTCCCCGGCGCGACCCGTGCATCGCCGACTTGGCCCGGCGCTGCGGCGCTCGCCAGCGTGCGGGCGCCGCCGCTACCGGAGCCTCCCCGAGCCTGAACCGATGACGCCGGCGCCGCATGCGCCGGCACGGTGACGCGCGCCCGCGCGGCCCTCCCCATCGTGTTCAGGAGACATCCCAGTGACCAGGAATTCCCTCGCGCGCGCCGTTGCGGCCGCGCTGCTCGGCGTCGCCCTGTCGACCCCGGCCCTGCCGGCGCTCGCCGACGTCAAGGACTACCAGTTCCAGCTCGTCCAGGAGGAGGCGAAGGTCGGCGACGCGGTCCTCGCGGTCCGGCTCCTCGACAAGCGCACCGGCAAGCCGGTGACCGACGCGGTGATCTTCGCCAAGCGCCTCGACATGGCCCCTGACGCCATGGAGGAGATGGCCACCAAGGTCGAGCAGGTTCCCTCGACCGAGCCCGGCATCTACCGCTTCAAGGCCCATCTCGGGATGCAGGGCCGCTGGCGCCTGTCTCTGGCCGCGAAGGTCGAGGGCGAGACCGGGACGGTCGAGGACAAGCTGATCGTCCGGGCCGCGAAATGAGCCGATCCGCATGGTTGGCCGGGTCCCTCGCCGCGCTCGCGGCCTGGGGCGCCGGGCTCTGGGTCGGGCACGACGGACCGGCCGTGTCCGACCTCGTGGCGAGGGCGGCATCGAGACTGCCGGTCGCGTTCGTCGATCGGGCGCGGGACGGGTTCGCGCGCTGGATGCCGTCCGCGCCGGGGCCGGCTGCGGCCCGTCTCGCCGCCGCGTCCGGTCCGGTCGTCTACTACCAGGATCCGGACGGGAAGCCGTCCTACTCGCTCGCGCCGATGGTGACAGGGGACGGGCGGGAGTTCCGAGCGGTCCATGCCAGCGAGGACGTGCGGTTCGACGGCGAGGACGCCGAGGCCGGAGCCATGGCCGCCGGGATGGCGGGTGAAGATATGACTGGCCACGACATGGGCAAGGGCGGGATGGAGGCCGGGGCGGCCGGTCCCGGCAGTCGGCGCGTCCTGTACTACCGCAACCCGATGGGGCTGCCGGACACCTCGCCGGTGCCGAAGAAGGACTCGATGGGGATGGACTACATCCCCGTCTACGCGGGCGAGGACGAGGACGGCAGCGTCGTGACCGTCTCGCCCGGCAAGGTCCAGCGCACCGGGGTCCGGACCGAGGCCGTCGAGCGGCGAGCCGTCGCGCAGCCCGTGCGCGTGCCCGGCACCGTGACGCTCGACGAGCGGCGGGTCACGGTCATCGCGACCCGCTCGGATGCGTATGTCGACCACGTGGAGGACGTCACCACCGGCGACCGCGTCCGCAAGGGCCAGGCGCTGGTCCACGTCTACTCGCCCGAGATCAACGCGGCAGCCGCGCAGCTCATCGCCAACCCAGGCTTCGACGGCGCTCGGCGACGCCTGCAGAACCTCAACGTCTCCGAGGCGGTCATCGACGAGATGGAGCGCACCCGGAAGGTGCCGATGGCCATCACGTGGTCGTCGGCCCGGGACGGCATCGTCCTGCAGCGGACCGCCGTGGAGGGCATGAAGGCGGCGGCCGGCGACACCTTGTTCCGCATCGGCGACATCTCGGTCATGTGGGTGCTGGCCGACGTGCCCGAGCGCGACCTCGCGGGTGTGCGCGTCGGGCAGCCGGTGACCCTGCGCTTGCGCTCGGCTCCGGGGCGCACGTTCTCGGGCAAGGTCGGCGTCATCTATCCGCAGGTGAACCCAGAGACCCGCGCCACGCGGGTCCGCATCGAGCTACCGAACCCGGACGGCGCCCTGCTGCCCGACATGTACGCCGAGGCCGAGATCGCCACGGGGACGGGCAAGCCCGTCGCGGCGGTCCCCGACGACGCGGTCATCGACACGGGCGCGCGGCAGGTGGTGCTCATCGACCGTGGCGAGGGCCGCTTCGAGCCGCGCGAGGTCAAGGTCGGAATCCGCGGCGGCGGCTACACCGAGATCCGCGACGGCGTCGTGGTCGGCGACCGGGTGGTCACGGCAGCGAATTTCCTCATCGACGCCGAGAGCAACCTGAAGGCGGCGCTTCAATCCATGGCCGCCCCGAAGGCGAGCGACCGGCAAGCCTCGAACCTTGGGGGCAAGCCATGATCGCGCGCCTCATCGGCTGGTCCGCCCGCAACCTCGTCCTGGTGCTGGTCGGCACCGTATTCGCCGTGGCCGCGGGCGTCATGGCGCTGCGGACGCTGCCGCTCGACGCCATCCCCGACCTCTCGGACGTGCAGGCCATCGTCTACACCGAGTACCCCGGCCAGGCTCCCCAAGTGGTCGAGGACCAAGTCACCTACCCGCTGACCACCGCCATGCTGACGGTGCCGAAGGCCAAGGTGGTGCGCGGCTTCTCGTTCTTCGGGGTCAGCTTCGTCTACGTGATCTTCGAGGACGGAACCGACCCGTACTGGGGCCGAAGCCGAGTGCTGGAGTACCTCAACGCGGCCGGCAGCCGCTTGCCGGCGGGCGTGACCCCGACCCTCGGGCCGGACGCCACCGGCGTCGGCTGGGTCTACCAGTACGTGGTCGTGGCCAAGGAGCGCACGCTCGCGGAATTACGCTCCCTCCAGGACTGGGTCGTCCGCTTCGGGGCCTCGCGCGCCGAGGGCGTCGCCGAGGTCGCGGGCGTCGGCGGCTTCACCAAGCAGTACAACGTCGTGGTCGACCCGAACCGCCTACGGGCGCAGGGGATCTCGCTCAACAAGCTCCGCGACGCCATCCGGGCGAGCAACGCCGACGTCGGCGGGCGCACGGTCGAGCTCTCCGAGTTCGAGTTCATGGTGCGCGGACGCGGCTACCTGCGGAGCGTGGCCGACATCGAGGACATCGTCCTGAAGACGTCCGGCGGCGCGCCGCTGCGGGTACGGGACGTCGCCCGGGTCGAGCTCGGACCCGACGAGCGGCGGGGCATCACCGAGATGAACGGCGAGGGCGAGGTCGCCGGCGGCATCGTGCTGCAGCGCTTCGGCGCCAACGCCCTCAACGTCATCGAGAACGCGAAGGCGAAACTCGCGGAGGTGGCGAAGAGCCTGCCGGCCGGCACCGAGATCCTGCCGGTCTACGACCGCTCGCAACTCATCGACGCGGCGATCGAGACGCTACGGCATACGCTGGTCGAGGAGAGCGTCGTCGTCTCCCTCGTGTGCATCGTGTTCCTTCTGCACGTCCGAAGCGCGCTGGTCGCCATCCTGATGCTGCCGGTCGGCATCCTGATGGCCTTCGCCGGGATGAAGGCGCTGGGGCTGGGCGCCAACATCATGTCGCTCGGCGGCATCGCCATCGCGGTCGGCGCGATGATCGACGCGGCCATCGTGATGATCGAGAACGCCCACAAGCACCTGGAGCGGGCGCCGCCGGGCAAGCGACGGGTCGAGATCCTGATCGAGGCGGCGGGCGAGGTCGGCCCCTCGCTGTTCTTCTCGCTCCTCATCATCACCGTGAGCTTCCTGCCCATCTTCACCCTGGAGGGCGAGGAGGGGCGTTTGTTCGGCCCACTCGCGCTCACCAAGACCTTCGCCATGGCGGCGGCGGCGCTCCTGTCGGTGACCCTGGTGCCGGCGCTGATGGTGTTGTTCGTGCGCGGACGGATCATCCCGGAGCATCGCAACCCGGTGAACCGGCTTCTGATCCGGCTCTACCGTCCCGTCATCGCCGGCGTGCTGCGCGCCCGGGTGTCGACCATCCTGCTTGCCCTGGGCGTCCTGGCGGCCACCGTCTGGCCGGCGCGCCAGCTCGGCTCGGAGTTCATGCCGGAGCTGAACGAGGGAACGCTGATGTACATGCCGACGACCCTGCCTGGCATCTCGGTGACGAAGGCCGGCGAGTTGCTGGCGACCCAGGACCGGATCATCAAGTCGTTCCCGGAGGTCGCCTCGGTCTACGGCAAGGCGGGGCGCGCCGGCACCGCGACCGACCCGGCGCCGATGGAGATGTTCGAGACCATCATCAGCCTCAAGCCGAAGGCGGAGTGGCGCCCGGGCGTGACGCTGGCGAGCCTCAAGGCCGACATGGACCAGGCGCTGCAGTTCCCGGGCGTCTCGAATGCCTGGACGCAGCCGATCCGCGCCCGCATCGACATGCTGTCGACGGGCATCCGCACCCCGGTCGGCATCAAGGTGCTCGGGACCGACCTCGGCGCCATGGAGAAGGTCGCCCGCCAGGTCGAGGCGGTGGTGCGGGCCGTGCCGGGCACGTCGAGCGCCTACGCGGAGCGGGTCATCGGCGGGTACTTCCTCGACATCGCGCCCGACCGGGAGGCGCTCGGCCGCTACGGCCTGACGGTCGGCGACGTGCAGGACGTCATCGCCTCGGCGCTCGGGGGACAGTCCGTGACGAACACGGTGGAGGGGCGCGAGCGCTACACCGTCAACGTGCGCTACCCGCGAGCCTTCCGCTCGGATCCCAAGGCCATCGCGGACGAGGTGCAGGTACCGCTGCCCGCCGGCGGGACGGTGCCGCTCGGCGAGGTCGCGAAGGTCGAGCTCACGCGGGGGCCGACCTCGATACGGACCGAGAACGGCCAGCTCGCGGTCTACATCTTCGTCGATCTCACGGGGCGGGACCTCGGCGGCTACGTCGCCGATGCGCGGGCCGTGGTCGACAGCGAGGTCAGGTTGCCCCAGGGGACAACGCTGCAGTGGAGCGGGCAGTACGAGTACCTGGAGCGCGCCGAGGCGCGTCTCAGGATCGTGGTGCCGCTGACGCTGCTGGTCGTCTTCCTGCTGCTCTACCTCAACTTCCGCAGGCTGACCGAGACCCTCATCGTGATGCTGTCGCTGCCCTTCGCCCTCGTCGGCGGCGTCTGGCTGATGTGGTGGATGGGCTTCAACATGTCGGTCGCGGTTGCGGTGGGGTTCATCGCGCTAGCCGGCGTCGCCGCCGAGACCGGCGTGATCATGCTGGTCTACCTCGACCACGCCCTCGACGAGGTCCGGGCGGAGTGCGTGCGCGAGGGACGCCCGTTCACGAGCGAGGATCTGCGGCGGGCCATCATGGTCGGCGCGGTCGAGCGGGTCCGGCCCAAGATGATGACGGTGGTCGCCATCATGGCGGGTCTCCTGCCCATCCTCTGGAGCACCGGCTCGGGCTCCGAGGTCATGCAGCGCATCGCGGTGCCGATGATCGGCGGGATGGTCTCCTCGACCTTGCTGACCCTCGTCGTCATCCCGGCGGTCTACGCCCTGGTGAAGGGACGGGGGCTGCCCCCGGCCGGCGCGGTCCGCGAGGGGACGAGCGGTGAGGCGATGCGGCTGCCGCAGGCGGCCGAGTAAGAGCGAACGGGAGATGACGATGAGGAACGATGCGATGCCATCCCGACGTGCCGTGCTCGTGGGCTTGGCGGCGGGGCTTGCGCTCGGACGGGGCGCCTTGGCGGAGGGGCTGCCGACGGTCGCGGTGACCAAGGACCCAAGCTGCGGCTGCTGCGAGAGGTGGGTCACCCACCTGCGTAGGGCCGGCTTCACCGTCACCGTGACCGAGGGCCCGGTGAACCCGCTCAAGATCCGTCTGGGGGTGCCACGCGAGCTTGCCTCCTGTCACACCGCCCAGGTCGGCGGCTACGTGGTCGAGGGGCACGTCCCGGCCGGAGCGATCAGACGGCTTCTGACGGAGAAGCCCAAGGGCACGGGACTGGCCGTGCCAGGCATGCCGGTCGGGTCGCCCGGCATGGAAGTCGAGGGCATGGAGCCGGACATCTACGAGGTCGTCCTGTTCGGCCCAGAGGGACGCAGTTCCTTCGCCCGGTACCGCGGGAGTGCAGTGGTCTGAGAGCAAAGTCGGGGTGAACGCGCTTCTCAAGGCGGCGAGACAGGCGCACGCGACGCGGAGGCGGGATGGACGAGACGAGCATCACGCTCCGGGTCGAGCTGCGGGCCGATACCCTGCTCGGACCCGGCAAGGCTGCCCTCCTGCAGGGCATCCGCGAGAGCGGATCTATTGCCGCCGCCGGACGCCGCATGGGCATGAGCTACAAGCGCGCGTGGTACCTGATCGACACTCTGAACAGGTCCTTCCGCGCGCGCCTGGTCGAAGCAAGCAAGGGCGGCAAGGCCGGCGGCGGGGCGCGCCTGACCGCAACCGGCCATGCCGTAATTGAGGGCTATCGGCGGATGGAGGCGGCTGCATCTTCGGCCACGGCCGGCGAACTGGCCCGGCTCGAAGCTCTCCTGAGACCTGCCGAAAACTGAGAAATTGCGCTCAAGCGTTCGGGCTTGCGAGATAGCCGCACGGCTATATCGCAAGCCCATGAGCCTAGCCACGCACCAATCCACCATCGGCCTCCGGGCATGACCGCCGCAATCCGGTCGGCTCCGCGCCGTAGCTCGGTCCGAGCCTTCCTCGGAGGTGGGCTGATCGACCCTCGGCGGCCTGATCGGCCTCGGTGGCGCCGAGTTCCGGCTGCCGCTGCTGATCGGCACCTTCGGCTTCCCGGCCCTGGAGGCAGTCATCGTCAATAAGGCGTCGAGCCTGGTGGTGGTGGCGTGCGCCCTGCCGTTCCGGGCGGGCACCGTGACCATCGGCGAGGTCGCCGCGCACTGGCCCGTCATCGCCAACCTGCTCGCCGGCAGCCTGGTGGGCGCTTGGCCCGGGGCGGGGTGGGCGACACGGTTGCGGTCGGCGACCCTGCACCGGGTCTTCGCGGTCCTGCTGGTCGCCATCTCGACGCTGCTGTTCGTCGGCCACGGCCACGGCTCGGGCGCGCAGGCGCTGTATGGCACGGCGCTCCTCGCGGCGGGCGTCGCCGTTAGCCTCGTGATCGGCGTCGTGGCTGCCCTGCTCGGCGTCGCGGGCGGCGAGCTCCTGATCCCGACGCTGGTGCTGCTGTTCGGCGCCGACATCAAGCTCGCCGGCAGCCTGTCGCTGGCGGTGAGCCTGCCGACGATGGTAGCGGCGTTCGCGCTCTACAGCCGCGATGGCAGCTTCAACGTACTGGCCCGCGAGCGGTCCTTCGTGCTTTTCATGGCGCTGGGCTCAATCTGCGGCCCCTTCGTGGGCGCGTCGCTGCTCGGTCTGGTTCCGGCGGTCGTGCTTCTACCGGCGCTCTCCGTGATCCTGCTGCTCTCCGCCGCGAAGGTGTGGCGGTACGCCTGAACCGACCCAGCGGCAACCAGTCCGTCTCCGACGACCGCCCGACGGGGGGCTATGCTCCATGGATCGGACACTTCGGCGCGACACCTCTCAGGGCTTGCTGGAGCCGCACGACCGGCCATCCATAGACGGCGATCGATCACGCAGGCCGGCCGCCTGCCTCCGCTGGCCGACCTTGCGGACGCGCCGGGCAGGCATAGCGGCAAGAAGGATGGACCCTTGACCTTCCCATCATGGGAAGCCCCATCTGGGTGTGACGCCATCCAAGGGAGTGCGTCATGCTTCGCTTCAAGGTCGAGAAGATGGGCTGCGGCGGCTGCGCCAAGTCGGTGACCCGCGCGGTCCAGGATATCGAGCCGAACGCCCGGGTCGAGGTCGACCTGGGGGCCAAGCTCGTGACCGTATCGGATGCCGCGGGCCCGGCGAGCCGGATCGCCCATGCCATCGCCGCGGTGGGCTACCCGGCCGAGTTGCTGCTAGCAGCTTGAAACGCCGCCACGGCAACTAAATCTTCGTTTGCGGCATTCACGTCCCATCGGCGGACATAGTCCCGCCACTCGAACCGGTGTAAGCTAGATTTCATGAGCCTCGACCGGCATATCGTGCGCCTGATGGCGGCGATGATCCTCGCGATCATCGCCTACGTCGCGCCGTCCGCCGTCCAGGCCCACGAGGGTCACGCACATCACGGCCACCACATGGCCGCGGCACCCGTGGCCCGCGCCGCCCCGCCGACGGCAAAGGCGGCGCCCGTGCCCGCCAAGCCAGAGGCCCGATCCGAGGCTCCGATCTGGACCAAGGTCGCGCTTCCGTTCGCTGCCGTCGAGCCGGCCCGCATAGAGCCGACCGAGAGCGGTTGCTGCCAGCCCGGCTGCAAGACCCGCTGCTGCGGTCCGATGGCCTGCTGCGCGACTGGCGTCCTGTCCGCGCCCTATGCCTTGTCGCCGGTCCTGTTCCGGATCGTCATGCTGATCCCGCGCGACGTCGCCGGCCGTCCGGGCCCCGGCCCCGAAGCCCTGCCCAAGCCCCCACGAACCCTCGCGTGAAGTAGGGCGCGCCTGAGGCGCGCGACGCCCGGATTGCGTCCGCGAACGCCGCAGTCCGGACTTCTCGACGCGAGGATTCCCATACATGTCCACCCGTTTTGCCGCCGCCTACGGCGCGGTGGCGCTTCTTGCCGCCGTCCTGGCGGAGCCCGCGCATGCCCATGGCGGGCACGACCACGGCGCCGCGCCCCCGCCCGTCACCAAGACCATCGCCCCGCGCGGCGAGGCGCTCTCGGACGCCTTCGAGCTCGTCGCCATCCCGCGCGACGGCACTCTGACGCTGTTCCTCGACCGCTTCCGGACGAACGAGCCGGTGACCGGCGCGACCATCGAAATCGAGACGCCCGAGGGCCCGAAGGTCGCGACCGCCGCGCCCGACGGCGGCTACGCGCTGCCGGCCCCGTGGCTTTCGAAGCCCGGCCGGCACGAGCTCCTGGCCACCGTCACGACCGGCGACGCCGTCGACGTGCTGACCGTTGCCGTGACCATGCCAGAGCTTGCAGGCCACGCGTCCGCGCCCCCCCCCAAGTCGGCACCGGCGCAAGCGGCGCTGGGACGCGTTTCCGAGGTCGCCCATGGCATCGGGGAGCGCCTGACGGCCAGGGACCCGGCCCTGATGGCCGCGGTCGCCGTGGCCTTCCTGCTCGGCGTGCTCGTGACGGTGCTCGCGCGGGGTCGCCGCACCGCGCCAGCGGTGGCGTTGCTCGCGATCGGCATCACCATCGTTCTCGGCACGGCCGCCTTCGCGCACGGTGACGAGGACCACGGTGCTCCAGTTCAGGGGGCGGCCCTGATCGAGCCGCGGCCGGGCGCGCCGGCGACCAACGACCTCGCGCAGCGCCTGCCAGATGGCTCCGTCTTCGTGCCCAAGCCCACCCAGAGGCTTCTTGTCCTGCGCACCGCCATGACCGAGCAGGGCAGGTTCCACCGCTCGGTCGAGCTCCCGGGCCGGATCATCCCGGACCCGAACGCCAGCGGCGTCGTCCAGTCCTCGGTCGGTGGCCGCCTGTCGCCGCCGCCTTCCGGCATCTTCCCGCGCCTCGGCACCAGGGTGCGCAAGGGCGACGTGCTCGCCACCGTCACCCCGCCGATCCAGGCGGTCGACGTCTCGGACATGCGCCAGACCCAAGGGAACCTCGACCAGCAGATCTCCATTGTCGAGCGCCGGGTCGACCGCTACAAGCGGCTCGCCCTCACCGGTGCGGTGGCCCAGACCCAGCTCGACGACGCCCAGGCCGAGCTCCAGGGCCTCCAGGACCGGCGCGCGGCCCTCGACAAGATCCGGCAGCAGCCCGAGCCGCTCGTGTCGCCCGTCGACGGGGTGGTCGCGCAGGCCGCGGCGGTCGCCGGCCAGATGGCCAGCCCCGGGCAGATGGTCTTCCAGGTCGTCGACCCGAACCGCCTCTGGGTCGAGGCGCTCAGCTTCGACGCCCTGACGGCGGCCGAGAACGCCACCGCCCGGCTCGCGGATGGGCGCACCTTGAAGCTCGCCTACCAGGGTGCGGGCCTCGCCGACCGCAACCAGGCCATCCCGGTGCAGTTCGCGATCCAGGGCGACGCCTCCGGCCTGCGGGTCGGACAGTTCGTCACCGTGCTGGCCGGGACCGACCGCGAGCAGTCTGGCTTGGCGCTGCCGCGCTCGGCGGTCGTGCGCACCGGCAACGGCCAGGACGTCGTCTACGAGCACACCACGGCGGAGCGCTTCGAGGCGCGGCCGGTTCGTACCGAGCCGCTCGACGGCGGCCGCGTCCTGGTGGCGGAGGGGATCGGACCCGGCAAGCGGGTCGTGACCCAGGGCGCCGAACTCCTCGACCAGGTCCGCTGAGGAGGCCCGCCCGATGTTCACCTTCCTCGTCGGCCAGTCGGTCCGCAACCGCCTGCTCGTCCTCGCGCTCGCCGCGGTGCTGGTGCTGTACGGCGCCTTCACCGCCACCAAGCTGCCTGTCGACGTCTTCCCCGACCTGAACCGCCCGACCGTTACCATCATGACGGAGGCGGAGGGCTTCGCACCGCAGGAGGTCGAGCAACTCGTCACCTACCCCATCGAGACCCGGATGAACGGGCTGCCGGGGGTAACCCGGGTACGCTCGGTCTCGGGCGTGGGGCTCTCCATCACCTACGTCGAGTTCGACTGGGGCACGGACATCTACCGGAATCGCCAGCAGGTCGCCGAGCGGCTTTCGCTGGTGCAGGACCAGCTCCCGCGCGGCGTCACGCCGGTGATGGGTCCGATCTCGTCCATCATGGGTCAGATCCTGCTGGTGGCAGTCACCGGCGAGAGCGCGAGCCCGATGCAGGTGCGCGAGATCGCCGACTTCACCATCCGGCCGCGGCTGCTGACCATCCCGGGCGTGGCGCAGGTCATCCCCATCGGTGGCGAGGTGCGCCAGTTCCGGGTCAGCCCGAACCCCGCGGCGATGCGGGCTCTCGGGGTGACGAACGCGCAGCTCGAGACGGCGCTCGCCCAGTTCGGCACCAACGCCGGCGGCGGCTTCACCGACCAGAACGCGCGCGAGTACCTGATCCGGAACATCGGCCGGACCATGAGCCTCGACGACCTGCGCAACCTCGTGGTCGCGACGGTCAACGACGCGCCCGTGTACCTGCGCCAGGTCGGCGAGGTGTCCTTCGCCGCGAAGGTGAAGCGCGGCGACGCCGGCTACATGGCCAAGCCCGCGGTCATCGTCTCGGTCGAGAAGCAGCCGGACGTCGACACGGTGCGGCTGACCCGCAGCATCGAGACCGCCCTGAAGGAGCTCAACCCGACCCTGCCCGGCGGGATCAAGGCCGACCAAGTCCTGTTCCGGCAGGCGGACTTCATCGAGACCTCGATCCGCAACGTTGAGCGTGTCCTGGTCGAGGCCGTGCTGGTGGTGGCGGTCGTGCTGTTCGCCTTCCTGCTGAACGTGCGCACCACCGCCATCTCGCTGCTCGCCATCCCGGTCTCGGTGCTGACGACCGCGCTGGTCTTCCACCTGTTCGGCCTGTCGATCAACACGATGACGCTCGGCGGCCTGGCCATCGCCATCGGCGAACTCGTCGACGACGCGGTGGTCGACGTCGAGAACATTTATCGCCGGCTGGGCGACAACCGGCGGGCGGGCAACCCGCAGAGCGTGTTCCAAGTGGTGGTGGAGGCCTCGAACGAGGTTCGCTCCGGCATCGTCTACGCAACCTTGATCATCATCCTGGTCTTCGTGCCACTGTTCGCGCTCTCCGGCATCGAGGGTCGGCTCTTCGCGCCGCTGGGGCAGGCCTACATCATCTCGATCCTGGCGAGCTTGCTCACCTCCATCACCTTGACCCCCGTGCTGGCGTCCCTGCTGCTGCCGGGGCTCAGGAACCTGGAGGAGCACGACAGCCGCTTCCTCAGGCTGCTCAAGCGGGGCAACGCCGCCCTCCTGCGGGCCGCCTTCCGGCACCAGGGCTTGCTAGTCGGCACCGTCGCCGTGGCCGTGATCGCCGCGGGCGTGGCGGCCTGGAACCTGCCCCGGGCCTTCCTGCCGCCGTTCAACGAGGGCTCGTTCACGGTCAACATGACCTTCAACCCGGGCATCTCGCTGGCCGAAAGCAACCGGGTCGGGCTGATCGCCGAGAAGCTGCTCCTGGACATCCCGGGCGTGAAGGCGGTGGGCCGCCGGACCGGACGGGCCGAGCTCGACGAGCATGCCGAGGGCGTCCACGCCTCGGAGATCGAGGTGGCACTGGACGAGGGCACGAAGCGCCCGAAGGAGGCGCTCGTCGCCGACATCCGTGGCCGTCTCGCCGCGCTGCCGGTCGCGGTCAACGTCGGCCAGCCGATCTCGCACCGGCTCGACCACATGCTCTCGGGCGTGCGTGCCGAGATTGCCCTGAAGGTGTTCGGTGACGACCTCGACGCCCTGCGCCGGGTGGCCAATTCCCTGCGCGAGCGGATGGCCACGATTCCTGGCCTCGCCGACCTGCAGGTCGAGCGGCAGGTGCGCATCCCGCAGTTGGAGGTGCGCGTCGACTACACCAGGGCAGCCCTCTACGGCGTCCAGCCGGCGGCGGTGGTCGACCAGATCAGCCGCCTCTCGAACGGGCGTGTGGTCTCGACGGTGGTCGACGGCGTTCGTCGCTTCGACGTGGTGCTACGCCTGTCGGAGGACCGTCGCACGACCGCAGGACTGAGCGACCTGCTGCTGGAGACGCCCTCGGGCTGGGTGCCGGCCCGGCAGGTGGCCGACATCCGCGAGACCGACGGGCCGAACCAGATCCTGCGCGAGAACGCCCGGCGCCGCATCGTGGTGCAGGCCAACACCGACGGCGCGAGCGACATGGCCACCATCGTGGCGGCCATCCGCGAGGCCGTGGCGAAGGAGCCGCTGCCGCCGGGCTTCTTCACCAGCCTGGAGGGTACCTTCCAGGCGCAGGAGGAGGCGAGCCGGACCATCGCGGCGCTCTCCGCGCTGTCCCTGGCCCTGGTCTTCGCCATCCTCTACAGCCGCTACCGCTCGGCCGCGCTCGCCCTCATCATCATGGGCAACGTGCCCCTGGCGCTGATCGGCTCTGTCGCGGCCCTGTGGCTGGTCGGGCAGCCGCTCTCGGTGGCGTCGATGATCGGCTTCATCACGCTGACCGGCATCGCGGCGCGCAATGGCATCCTGAAGATCAGCCACTACCTGAACCTGTCGCTCCACGAGGGGGTACCGTTTGGGTCGGACCTCGTCGTGCGCGGCAGCCTGGAGCGGCTGACCCCCGTGCTGATGACGGCGCTCTCGGCGGGCGTGGCGCTTGTGCCGCTGCTCTACGACGCCGCGAGCCCGGGCAAGGAGATCCTGCACCCGGTCGCGGTGACGATCTTCGGCGGCCTCGTCAGCGCGACGCTGCTCGACACCTTCCTGACCCCGGTCCTGTTCCTGCGCTTCGGCCGCAGGCCGCTGGAGCGGCTGCGCGCCCTGCACGCCGAGGCGCCGGCCCAGCCATCCCCGGACGGCGCGCGCCCGCGCCCGGCCGGGGCCTACTGACCCGCACATCCCCAGGAGACCCAAGATGTTCCTACCCAGACTGGCCCTGATCGCCGTCCTCCTCACCGCGTCCGCCGTCTGCGCCCACGAGGCCGCCGGCCAGCACGGTGGGCGCGTTGCGGACGCGGGCGACTTCCACGTCGAACTCGTGGCCAAGGGCGAGAGCGTCGACGTCTACGTCTCGGACGCCAAGCAGAAGCCGGTCGCGGCCGCCGGCTTCAAGGGTACTGCCATCCTCGTCGTCGGCGGCAAGCCGGCCCGGGTCGCGCTGGAGCCCGCCGACGGCAACCGCCTGACCGGCAAGGCCGCAGCGGCTCTCGGCGACAGCCCGAAGGGCGCCGTGCAGCTCACCGGCCCGGACGGCGCCACCGCCAGCGGCAAGTTCAACTGACCCTTCGACAGGAAATGCCTCAATGAAGACCCTCACTACGACCCTCGCCGCCGCAGCCCTGGCCCTCGGCTTCGCAGGCTCGGCGGTCGCCCACGAGATGAAGGGCGACGAGCACATGGATCATGCCGGCCACCACCCCGTGCCGGCGGCCACGTCCCAGACGGACACGCCTGCGACCAGGGCATTCCGCGACGTCGACGCGGAGATGCACCGGAACATGGACATCCGCTACTCGAACGACGTCGATGTCGACTTCGTGCGCGGCATGATCCCCCACCACAAGGGGGCCGTCGCCATGGCCAAGGTCGCCCTCCAGTATTCCAAGGACCCCGAGATCCGGAAGCTGGCCGAGGACATCATCAAGGCCCAGGACATCGAGATCACGCAGATGGAGGCGTTTCTCAAGAAGAAGGGCACCAAGTGAGCCGTCACCTCCGCGCGAGGCGGCGCTCCCAAATCCGTGAACGTCCACAGTATTTATTTATGAACTATTCTCTAATTTGAGAGTTTTATATCCAGGTAATAGCTTCTGATTAAGTTAATACTTAATCAGATCTCTAGCCGTGCCCAAGCCCGCCAACAAAGTCGAGATGGAGACCAGAATGAGCCACGTGTCGAGCGAGATGCAATCCTGCATCGACGAGTGCCTGCGCTGCTACCAGACCTGCCTGGGGATGGCTTCGGCCCACTGCTTGCCGGCCGGCGGCAAGCACATCGAGCCGGGACATTTCCGGCTGATGATGGCCTGTGCGGAGATCTGCCGGACCTCGGCGCACTTCATGCTGATCGGCCTGCCGGAGCACAAGCACACCTGTCGGGCGTGCGCCGAGATCTGCGAGGCATGCGCGAAGAGCTGCGAGCAGGTCGGCGACATGCAGGACTGCGTCGCGCAGTGCCGGGCCTGCGCCGAGAGCTGCCGGAAGATGGCCGCCTGAACCCGACCGGGCGGCCCGGCCGGCCGCCCCCGCAAACCGACCTGAGGAGGCATTCTTGTTCGTTCGCACCCTGACCCTCGCCGCGACCCTGGCGCTCGCCGGCACAGGGGCGGCCTTCGCCGCCGACCACGACCGCGGCTCCATGCAGGAGCCCTCGTTCGAGATGCCCGCGGCCTGCAAGGCGGCGTCGGCCGCCAAGGAGGGCTCGATGAAGGACATGCAGGGTCACATGTCCCAGGCCATGCAGGGCATGGGCGGCCAGATGACCGAGGCGCAGAAGGGCCTGCAGCAGGCCATGATGTCGATGAACGGCCCCATGATGCAGGGAATGATGGCCAAGGACGCCGACGTCGCCTGGATCTGCGCGATGATCCCGCACCACCAGGGCGCCATCGCGATGGCCCAGGTCGGCCTGAGGAACGGCGACAATCCCGAGGCGAAGAAGATCGCCGAGAAGACCATCCAGGAGCAGGAGAAGAGCATCGCCGAGCTCAAGTCCTGGCTCGACAAGAATGCCCAGAAGGAAGGCCGCCAGTAAGCCGCCGGCTGCCGTCGGGTCGCTCAAGGCCCGGCGGCGCCTCCTCGGCCATGCGGAAGGAGCGGTCATGAACGACGCGCCACAGGGACACCACCCCGCTTCGGGAGGCCACGCCTGCGCGGGCGGCCACGGCCATGCCGGTCACGGTCACGGTCACGGGCACGCTCATAGCCATGCGCACGGCGACCAGGCCGGCATCGCGGCGAACGACGCGGGTGCCTACCGTGTGAAGGACCCGGTCTGCGGGATGATGGTCGACCCGCATACGACGAAGCACCGGGCAGAGCACGGCGGCCACCCGTACTACTTCTGCTCGAACGGCTGCCGGACCAAGTTCGAGGCCGACCCGGTCCGCTACGTCGACCCCGGCCAAGCCGCGACGAAGGCCGACCCGGTGCCCGAGGGCACGATCTACACCTGCCCGATGCACCCGGAGGTTCGGCAGGTCGGCCCCGGGGCATGCCCGATCTGCGGCATGGCCCTGGAGCCGGCGATGGTCGGCGCCGACGAAGGCCCGAGCGAGGAGCTCGTCGACATGACCCGGCGGTTCTGGGTCGGGCTCGTCCTGACCCTGCCGGTGTTCGCGCTGGAAATGGGAGGCCACCTGTTCGGCCTCACCGAGCGCCTCGGCCAGCAGACTTCCAACTGGATCCAGTTCGCGCTGGCGACCCCGGTCGTGCTCTGGGCCGGTTGGCCGTTCTTCGAACGGGGCTACCGCTCCGTGGTCTCGCGCAACCTGAACATGTTCACCCTGGTCGCCCTCGGGACGGGGGTGGCCTGGGCCTACAGCGTGGTCGCGACGTTCGCGCCCGGGCTCTTCCCGGAGGCGCTGCGCGGGCACGGCGGGGCGGTGCCGGCCTATTTCGAGGCGGCCGCGGTCATCACCGTGCTGGTGCTGCTCGGGCAGGTGCTGGAACTGCGCGCCCGCGAGAGCACCGGTGGCGCGCTCCACGCGCTGCTCGATCTCGCGCCGAAGACGGCCCGGCGCATCCACCCCGACGGTACGGACGAGGAGGTGCAGCTCGACGCCATCGGCGTCGGCGACCGTCTGCGCGTGCGCCCCGGCGAGAAGGTGCCGGTCGACGGCGCCGTCGTGGAGGGCCGCAGTTCGGTCGACGAGAGCCTGGTGACGGGGGAATCCATGCCCGTCGGCAAGGAGGTCGGCGCCAGCGTCATCGGCGGCAGCCTCAACCAGTCCGGCTCGCTCGTGGTCGAGGCGACCAAGGTCGGGCGCGACACCATGCTGGCCCGTATCGTCCAAATGGTGGCCGAGGCGCAGCGCTCGCGCGCGCCCATCCAGCGCCTCGCCGACCAGGTCGCCGGCTGGTTCGTGCCGGCGGTCATCGGCGTGGCGGTGCTCGCCTTCGTCGCCTGGATGGCGTTCGGGCCGGAGCCGCGCTTCACGTTCGCGCTGCTTGCGGCGGTCGCGGTGCTCATCATCGCATGCCCCTGCGCGCTCGGCCTCGCCACGCCGATGTCGATCATGGTCGGGGTCGGCCGCGGCGCCCAGGCCGGGGTGCTGGTCAAGAGCGCCGAGGCCCTGGAGCGCATGGAGCGGGTCACCACGCTGGTGGTCGACAAGACAGGGACGCTGACGGAGGGCAAGCCGGCGGTGACGCGGGTCGTGGCGGCGGCCGGCTTCGACGAGGCTACAGTGCTGCGCCTCTCGGCGAGCGTCGAGCGGGCGAGCGAGCACCCGCTCGCCCTGGCCATCGTGGCGGCCGCCGGGAAGCGCGGGATCGCGGCCTCCCCCGTCGAGGATTTCGACAGCCCGACCGGCAAGGGCGCGCTCGGCACCGTCGAGGGGCGGCGCGTGGCCCTCGGCAACGCCACCTTCCTGCGCGAGCAGGGCGTCGATGTCTCGGCTCACGCGGCCGAGGCCGACGAGCTCCGGCGCGATGGCGCCACGGCGATCTTCGCGGGCGTCGACGGGCGCGTGGCCGGCGTCATCGCCATCGCCGACCCCGTCAAGGCGACGACGCCCGAGGCGCTCGCCGCGCTTCGGGCCGAGGGCATCCGGGTCGTGATGCTGACCGGGGACAACCGCACGACCGCCGATGCCGTGGCGCGCCGGCTCGGCATCGAGGAGGTCGAGGCCGAGGTGCTGCCCGATCAGAAGGCCGCCGTGGTCGAGCGCCACAAGGCCGCCGGTCAGGTCGTCGCGATGGCCGGAGACGGCGTGAACGACGCTCCCGCGCTCGCCGCGGCGGACGTCGGCATCGCCATGGGCACGGGCACGGACGTGGCCATCGAGAGCGCCGGCCTGACGCTGCTCAAGGGCGACCTCGTCGGCATCGTGCGGGCCCGGCGCCTGTCGCAGGCGGTGATGGGCAACATCCGCCAGAACCTGTTCTTCGCCTTCATCTACAACGCCGCCGGCGTGCCGGTGGCGGCGGGCATCCTCTACCCGTTCCTCGGTATCCTGCTCTCGCCGGTTATCGCGGCCGCGGCGATGGCGCTGTCCTCGGTCAGCGTGATCGGCAACGCCCTGCGCCTGCGGGCGACGAAGCTCGATCCCTCGTCCGCCCGCTAGGAGCCTCCATGTTCCCGACCTGGCTCCACGCCCTCGCCGTCGCGTCCCTGCTGCTGGGGGCCGCGTGCGCCGTCCTGCTGTCGGTGCAGGTCATCCGCCACCCGCAGCACATGACCGTGATGAACGTGGTCTGGCCGGTCAGCGCCCTATTCGGCACGGTGGCCGTGGTCTGGGCGTACTTCCGATACGGGCGCCTCGCCACGATGGAGTCGCACCACCTCGCCAAGGAGCGGGGCGAGGAGCCGCCGAACATGACCGGCACGCCGTTCCCGGTGATGGTCGGCAAGGGCGCTCTCCACTGCGGCAGCGGCTGCATGCTGGGCGACGTCGCCGCCGAGTGGCTCGCCTTCCTGGTGCCGGCCGTGGCGGTCTGGTTCGGCTGGCACTCGCTGTTCGAGGAGAAGATGTACGCGGTCTGGGTGCTGGACTTCGTCTTCGCCTACGCGCTCGGCATCGTGTTCCAGTATTACGCCATCGTGCCGATGCGGGGGCTCTCCCCCGGCGAGGGACTCGTGGCGGCCGTGAAGGCGGACACCGCCTCGCTGATCGCGTGGCAGGTCGGTATGTACGGGTTCATGGCCTTCGCGCAGTTCTACCTGTTCCCGCACCTGACGGGTCAGCGGGCGCCGGTGAACTCGGTCGAGTTCTGGGCCGCCATGCAGCTCGCCATGGTCACGGGATTTCTGACGAGCTACCCGGTGAACTGGTGGCTCGTCGGCACCGGCATCAAGGAACGCATGTAGGCCGGCACGCCCTCCCATCCGGCTTGATTGCGCGGCGGGACCTGTTCCGCCTGCATCCACCTTCCCGTCGCGGTGCCATCGTTGTTCACGCCCATCGTCGTCCACAACCTGATCCACCGTGTCGCCGGCCTCGACGGACCCCACGGCCATTGGTGGATGGAGCTCGTGTCGCTCTTTGTCCTCGTCTTGGCGCCGGCCTGGACGGGGTGGATGGCGCTGCGCCTCGCCTGGCGCACGCTGCGCGAACGGCGCCGGCGCGGCGCGGGAAGTCCGGAAGAGTGGCGCCTTGAGCGCTACGTCCTGTGGGCGACGCTGCGCCCGCAGTTGCGGCTGCTGCTGCTCTCGCTCCTGACGCTGCCGGCCGCGTGGCTCCTCCTGGAAATCCCCAAGCACATCATCAACCACGCCCTCTCGGACGCGGAGGGCGACGGCCATCCCGGGATGGCCTTCCTCGGGCTCGAACTGGGACGTGTCGAACTCCTGTTCGCGTTGTGCGCGAGCTACCTCGCCGTGCTGACGCTGGGCGGCCTCGCCAAGTACGCGGTCAACCGGACGCGCGGCGGCCTCAACGAGCGCCTCGTGCGCCGGTTGCGCCTCGCCGTCTTCCGGCGGGCCCGTGGGGAACGGTCGCCCGAGCGCCGCGCCGCGCTGGCCGCCGTCGCCGTGCAGGAGGTCGAGCCGATCGGCTACGCCGGCGCGGGCCTGGTGGCCGTGCCCTTCGTCCAGGGCGGCACGCTCCTGACCAGCGTGGCCTTCCTACTCCTCCAGGATGCCGCCCTGGCGCTGGCCGCGTTGGTGATGCTGCCGGTGCAGCTCACGCTCCTGCCGCGGCTGCAGCGGCGCCTGAACGCCAAGGTGCGTGAGCGGGTGCACGCGACCCGGACGCTCGGCGGCCTCCTGACCGCGCCTGAAGCCGGGACCGCGGAACATCCTCCGGTCCTCCTCCGGCAGATGCGCCAAGCCGAGGCGCTGGAGCGGGTGCGCGTCGAGATCGCCGATCTGAAGGGCCGGCTCAAGGGCCTCTACAACTATACGGCCAACCTGACGCCGTTCTTCTTCTTCTCGGTCGGCGGCTACCTTGTCATCCAGGGCCGGCTCTCGCTCGGCGCGCTGGTCGCCGCACTCGCGGCCTACAAGGAGATCTCGCCGGCCCTGCGGGAGCTGTTCGACTTCGCGCAGGGCTGGTCGGACGCGCGAGCCCGGTTCGAGGAGGTAACCAGGGCGCTCAGTTTCCCAGGCTCGTCGCGGGGTTGGTCGCGCATTCCTGGCCTAAACACTGGCGTCGCGCAACAATCACAGAGGAATTTCGCCCCCGTACCGATTGCGTCGAAGTAGTCGCTCGGCTTCCGCTTATGCGGGCGTCGCAGATCCCCTCATGCCTAGCCGCGCCTGGACGAGGCGTCGGCTTGGTGGTCGACATCTGCCAGTCCTCGAAATTACTTCGCGGTGGCAGGTCGAACTTACATCTCACCGCAAATCCGCCTCTCGGTTTCAAGGCGGAGCTAGTGCCTAGCGGGCGTCGTGATGGCGAAATCGTGACAAGCCTGCACGTCCGGAAAGGCCGAGCTAGTGATGAAGGAACGCCATTCCTGAGGCCGGAGGAACGCAGGTCGCCGCCGTTGCGTCAGACCGCACGTCCGGACCGCCGCGCGCCGAGTCTAAGTCGCGGCTACGGCCGCTGTTCTCGCCGTAGCGTGCTGCCGGTTCGTGGCAAAGGGGCAGTTCGAGCGCCGTGTGCTGACGGCCTCCCACGTCGCTCGCTGACCTGGGCCTAGATCCCTTACGCGGGCTCACCCAATGGCGACAGGGCCTCGATGATGCGGCAATCCGCGACCGACCCGCAGCCGCACTGGCCGATGACCTCGCGCAGCTCCGAGGCGAGCCGGGTCAGATCGGCCAGCTTGCGCTCCACGTCGGCGAGATGGGCGCGGGCGATGGTGTCGACCTCGCCGCAGGAGCGTTCCCGGTCGTCCGCCAGGGCGAGCAGGTCCCGGATCTGCTCCACGGTAAAGCCCAGGGCGCGACCGCGGCGGATGAAGCTCAGTCGGCGCAGGTGCTCGGGCCCGTAGAGCCGGTAGTTCCCGCTCGACCGCGCCGGCGGGGGCAGCAACCCGACCTTCTCGTACCACCGGACCGTCTCGACACGGGTCTGCGTGGCCTCCGCGAGGCTGCCGATCGTCATGGAAGAGGCGGTCCGCACGGCCTTGACCCTGTAGCGACTACAGGGTGCATCTAGGGGGCCTTCCCAGTCCGGACCAGGAGCCCGGCGAACGGAGCGCACCATGAACCAGGCCGCCGGCGCGGACCGCACATCCTTCCCCACGAACGGACCGCAGGCCCTGCGCTACAGGGTCAAGGGCATGGACTGCCCAACCTGCGCCGGGAAGATCGAGACCGCCGTCTCCCGGCTGCCGGGCGTCGCGGACGTGCGCGTGAACTACGGCAGTCAGGTCCTCGACCTCGCGCTCGACGAGGCCGCGACGCCGAGGACCGAATTGGAGGGGCGGATCGAGCGCCTGGGCTACGGCGTCGCGCCGCTTCCCACGGCCGCGGACCTGGCCTTGGCGCAAGCCTCGGGCGGCGCCCCGCCCGTCGAGACCGCGGAGGAGCCCGAGCCGCCGCTCTGGCGTAGCCGGAAGGCGCTGCTGGGCATCCTGATCGGCGCCCTGTTCGCCGCCGGCTTCTTGGTCGAGCGGATCGCACCGGGCGTGGCGGGCGAGTACGCCTACTGGCCGGGGGCGCTCGTCGGCCTCGCCTACTACGGCCGCCGCGCGGCCGTGGCGGCGTTCGCCGGCACGCCCTTCTCAATCGAGATGCTGATGACGGTCGCGACCGCGGGTGCGCTCGCCATCCACGCCGCCGAGGAGGCCGCCATCGTCGTGCTGCTGTTCACGGTCGGCGAGATGCTGGAGGTCGTGGCGGCGGGCCGGGCGCGGGCCGGCATCAAGGCGCTCGCCGCCCTGGTGCCGAAGATCGCCCGCCTGGTCGACGAGGTCGATGGCACCATCCGCGAGGTGGCAGCCGCGTTGCTGGCCATCGGTCAGGTCGTGATCGTGCGACCGGGCGACCGCGTGCCCGCCGACGGGGTGATCACCGACGGCGCGTCGAGCCTCGACGAGTCCCCCATCACAGGCGAGTCGGTCCCGAAGCCCAAGGAGGTCGGCGACCATGTCTACGCCGGCAGCGTCAACGCCGATGGCGCGCTCCAGGTTCGGGTCACCAAGACGGCGGCCGACAACACGGTCGCCCGCATCCTGCACCTCGTCGAGGAAGCGCAGGCGTCGAAGTCGCCCACGGCGCGCTTCATCGACCGGTTCAGCGCGGTCTACACGCCCATCGCGTTCGCGTTCGCGGCCGCGGTCGCGGTCGTGCCGCCGCTGCTGGGCGCCGACTGGGGCACCTGGATCTACCGGGGCCTGGCGCTCCTCCTCATCGCCTGCCCCTGCGCGCTGGTGCTCTCGACCCCGGCGGCCATCGCCTCGGGACTGGCCGCCGGAGCGCGGCGCGGGCTGCTCGTGAAGGGCGGCGCCGCACTGGAGGTCATCGGGCGGGTGCGCACGGTCGCGTTCGACAAGACCGGGACGCTGACCGCTGGACGGCCGCGGGTCTCGGACATCCTGGCCTTCGCACCGGACGCGTCGGAGCGCTCGCTTCTCGGGTTGGCCGCCGCGGTCGAGAGTGGAAGCAGCCATCCCATCGCCCTGGCCATCCTCGACCGAGCGAGCGCGGACGGGGTGCCGCTGCGCCCGGCGCGGGACGCACGCGCCATCCCCGGCAAGGCGGTGTCGGCCACGGTGATGGGTCAGACGGTGCTCGTCGCCTCCCCGCGCCACGCCGCCGAGCGTGCGCAGCTCACTTCCGAGGCCGAGCGCGCGGTCGCGGACCTGGAAGCCGGCGGCAAGACAGTGGTCATCGTCGTCCGCGGCGCCGAGGCCTTGGGCGCCATCGCGGTCCGGGACGAGCCCCGCGCCGACGCGGCGGCAGGCATCTCGGCCCTGCGGAAGCTCGGCGTCCGCAGCGTGATGCTGACCGGCGACAACCGGCGCACGGGCGAGGCGGTCGCGTCCGAACTCGGGCTCGACGTGAAGGCCGAGCTCCTGCCTCAGGATAAGCTCGCCGAGATCGCGGCCCTGAAGGCGGCAGCTCCGGTGGCGATGGTCGGCGACGGCATCAACGACGCGCCGGCGCTCGCCGCCGCCAGCGTCGGCATCGCGATGGGCGGCGGCACCGACGCGGCCCTGGAAACGGCGGACGCGGCGGTGCTGAACGACCGGGTGGGCGACGTGGCCGCGCTGGTCTCCCTCTCTCGGGCGACCCTGGGCAACATCCGGCAGAACGTCGCGATCGCCCTCGGCCTGAAGGCCGTGTTCCTGGTGACGACCATCGCAGGCGTCACCGGCCTCTGGCCGGCCATCCTTGCCGACACCGGCGCGACCGTCCTGGTGACGGCCAACGCGCTCCGTCTCCTGAGGGCCTGATGATCTCCTGGTCAGGGTGGGCCAGCCGGGCCGCGACCGTGGCCGGGGTGGCGGTGGTCGCCGCGGCCATCGACCTCGGCGCGAAGGCGGCGGCCGAGGCGTGGCTGGAGGAAGGCGCCGTCAGGGGAGCGCTGCCCTTCGTCGACCTGAGCCTGTCGTTCAACCACGGCATCAGCTTCAGCCTGTTCCCGGCGCACGACCCGTCCTCCCTGGCGCTGCTCCTCGCCATCCAGGGCACGCTCACCTGCCTCGTGGCCGGCTGGGCCCTGGCCGCGGGCGGCGGGCTCGAACGCCTCGGGCTCGCCGCGATAGCGGGCGGGGCCGCCGGCAACTTCGTCGACCGGCTCATGGACGGCGTCGTCACGGACTACCTCGACCTGCACACCGGCGGCATCCGCTGGTTCACCTTCAACTTGGCGGACGTCTGGATCTCGGCGGGCGTGGTGCTGCTGCTCCTCGACGGATTCCTCGTGTCCGATCGGCGGCGCGCCGCCGCCGAGGGGGAGATTTCGTGAGGGCTCGAGCCGGCGGTCGCCGCCCTGCGGACCGGGTGCGTCCTCGGCTCACGCCAGCCGTTCGGCGCGGCCGCACCGTCCCTGTCGGAGAGCCGAACGGAGTACCCTCCAATCGGCCGATCACGCACCTCGGGTGAGCGCCGCCAGCGTGATAGGGGCGGGATTGGTCGCGGCCGCCAGACACATCGGGTAGGGCGCCCGGCGAGGTTCGGTCACCCCGCCGCGGCCGTGGGCCCGCCCGACGGCGGCGCCCGCCGACGGAGACCGCCCGCGCCCGGCTGCCACGGCCCGTGAGTGTGACGAGGAGGGACGAGTGGGACACTTCCTGATGCTGGTCGCCCTCGCGGTCGCGGCGGCGACGCCGGCCCTTACCTTGCGGCTGACCGGCCTGCAGGTCGGGCCCATCGGCGAGACGGCGGCCTTCGGGGCCGCCATTCTCGCGGCGGGCTTCCTGCTGTCCTGGGGGGCGGAAGCCGCCGAGCGGCACGTCTCGCAGGGGCTGATCATCGCCGTCGTCGCCCTCGTGACCGTGCTGCCCGAATATGCGGTCGACCTCTACTACGCCTACCAGGCCGGCAAGGTGGGGCCGGGCTCGCAGTACGTGCACTACGCCGCCGCCAACATGACGGGGGCCAACCGGCTGCTCGTCGGCTTGGCCTGGCCGCTCCTGGTCGCCATCCATTGGGCGCGGGGCGGTGGCCGCGCGGTGGAGTTGACCCGAGCCAACGCGGTCGAGGTCGCCTTCCTGCTCCTGGCGAGCCTGTACGCCTTCGTCATCGTGCTCAAGGACGGCATCGGGCCGCTCGATTTCGTGGTCCTGGCGGCGTTCTTCGGCGCCTACGTCTGGCGCACCCGCAGCGCGCCTGAGGACGAAAATGAGGATGAGGATGAGGAGCCCGGCCCTGCCGCCGCCCTGAACGCGTTGCCCGTGGCAAGGCGGTGGGCCGCGACGGCGGCCCTGACGTTGGTCGCCTGCGGGATCATCCTGATCTCGGCCGAGCCGTTCGCCGAGGCGTTGGTCGGCGCCGGCCGGGTCCTCGGCCTCGACGAGTTCCTCCTCATCCAGTGGCTCGCGCCGCTGGCGAGCGAAGCCCCGGCCATGACCGTCGCGGTCCTGTTCGTGCTGGCGGGCCGGGCCGCCAACGGTCTCGGCACCCTCGTCAGCGACAAGATCAGCCAGTGGACGCTACTGGTCGGCATGCTGCCGCTCGCGATGAGCGTCGGCGCGGGCTCGCTGGCGAACCTGCCGCTCGACGCCCGCCAGGTGGAGGAGTTCTTCCTGACCGCCGCGCAATCGCTGTTCGCGTTAGGCCTGCTGCTGCGGCTACGTCTCGACCTCCTCTCGGCATTCGCCCTGGCCAGCCTCTTCGGCCTGCAGGTGGTGCTGGCCTTCGCCTACCGGGACGACGCGGCGCGCACGGTGGCGACGCTGGCCGCGCTCGCATGGATCTATCTCGGGCTCGCCGCCATCCTGTTCCTCGTGAACCGCCGCCACCTCGTCGACCTCCTGCGCGTCGCCTTCCTGCCGCCCGCGGCGGGCGCCCCGGGCCGGCCGGAGCGGCCGGATTGAACGCTTGGCCGCTCGGGCCTACCGGGGTGCAGGGTCGGGCGGAGCGGGGCGGAGCGCCGTCGTGACCTCCTCGAAGCGGGCGTTCGCGTCGGACCAGCTCTGGACAAAATCGAACACCTCGCGCATCGCCGGCGCGATCTCCCTGTAGGCCGCCAGCGCGGCGACGAGCGCGCCGAGCGAGAGGCGCTCCTGCACGACCAGGTAGCCGCCGATCGCGAAGAAGAAGAACGGCGTCAGGTTGGAGGTGTAGTTGTACAAGCCTTTGAGGCGGCCCTTGAGGTCGTTGATCTCGACGCGCACGCGCTCAAGGTCCTCGGCCAAGCGCATCTGCCGCGGCCGGGCCGGCGTCGGTGCGGGCCGGTCGCGTGGCGGCGTGGCCTCCCGACCGGCCGGCGCCGCGGTCAGGAGACCTCCCAAGGCCCGCGTCGCGTGAACCCGCTCGCGCACCTTCGCGTTCAGGCGCCGCTGCAGGGGCGGCAGCAGCGTGAGCTGGACCGGCAGCATCATCAGCGCCGCCAACGCGAGGGCGGCGTTCTGGAGGAGCAGGAAGACGATGCTGGTCGCGAGCGTTCCGCCCTGCACGAGCGGCACGACAACGAGGCTCCCGCCGAAATAGCCGATCGGCTCGACTTCCTGCATGGCCACAGCCGCCAGCGCGGCCCGTCGATCGGGCGAGGGCTCGTCGCGCGCGCGACGGAGGATGGCGAGGCGCAGGCGGCGCACGAGACGCTCGTTGACGCGGCCGCGCGACCGGTTGACCGCATACTTCGAGAGCCCGCCGAGCGTGAGCACGGCCAGATAGCTCCCGCACAGGGCGAACAGTAGCTCCACCTGGCTCAGGGTGAAGCCGAGGACCACCATCTCCGGATGCCCATCCCCATCAGCGTCGGTGATGGCGCGATTGATGATGTGCTTGGGGATTTCGAGGAGGAGCCACGCCGCGGGCAGCGTCAGCAGCGAGAGCAGCACGAGACGCAGCTGGAAGCGCAGCGTCGCACGGACGACGAAACGCTCCAGGCGCCAGCCATAGGTGCCCTCGCGGGCGCCGCCCGAAGACGGCACCGATCCGGTCCGGGGCTGGCGCGACGGAACGGCAACCGGGTGGACCCGTCGACGTCCTCCCGGCTCCAGCCATCGCAGGCCGAGCCGGACCAGCAGCCATACTGTCCAGGCCGGCGCGACCACGAAGGCGAGCAGGGCCAGGAGGTCGACCCACCAGCGGCTGTGGGGGTAATCGACCCCCGTCATCCGATGGGCCAAGGCATGAATCAGGGAGGGCGTGACCAAGAAGGGCTCCGACATGGTGTCCGGCCCTCTCTCGTGAGGGCCTCTGGGCTTCCGGCGCCGTTCCGTGTCGGCGGCAGGGTTGGAAGCAGGGTTGGCGCAGGGTGGCCGGGCCGCGGGCGATCCGGGGGGAGGAAGGGGGACCCGGACTGGGCGTCAGCGGCCGTCGGGCGTGCGCAGGCCCGCCCAGAGGTTCTCGACCTGGTCGTAATGGGCCTTGGCGCCGTAGGGGGCCACGGGCAGCTCCGCGAAGCGCGCGGTGAGGCGGCCGAGCGCCTGGACCAGGCCGTAGGAGAACACGACGCGGTCGCGCTGCGCCACGACCAGGCCCACCCGGGCGTTGAGCAGTTCCTGTTGGGCGTTCAGGACATCGAGGGTGGTGCGCTGGCCGGCCCGCGCCTCGTCCCGCACGCCGGCCAGCGCCACCTCGTTGGCCTGGACCTGGGCTTGTGAGGCGGCGACCTGCGCCTTCGAGGCCTCAAGCTGTGCCCAGGCTGCGACGATGCCGGCGCGGACCGCGTCGCGCACCTGCTCCGCCTCGATGCGCAGCTGCCCGGCCTGCTCCTTGGCCCGCCGGACCTGGGCGTAGACCTGCCCGCCCTCGTAGACGGGAACCGTCACCTGCCCGGTGATCCCGGCCGCGAGGACATCGTCCCCCGGCTCCTCCTCGTCGCGGCGCCTCTGCACGACGCCGGAGGCGCCGGCCCGAGGGTAGAGCCTCCCCTCGAAAACCTTCGCCTGCGCCTCCGCGGCATCGACCGCGTGGAGCGCGGAGAGGATCCGTGGATGTTCGGCCAGCCCTATGCCGAGCGCGAGTTCGAGACGTGGCGGGACCAGGCGGTCGAGCGGGCGTCCGGGGGCAAGCCGGTGCGGGTCCACGCCGATGACTTGGCGGAAGACGCCTGTGCGGGCACGGAGCTGCGCCTCCGCCGCGCTCAGCTGCGAGCGGGCTCCGGCCAAGCGGGCGTCGGCCTGCGCGGCATCCGTCCGGGTCAACTCGCCGAGCCTGAAGCGCAGGCTCGTCTGGCGGCGCTGCTCCTCCAGAACCGCGATGTTGTTGCGGTTGAGCTCTACGGTCGCGGTGTCGCGCAGGACATCCATGTAGGCCTGCGCGGCATTGAACAGGATCGTGTTCTCGGCGGAGCGCAAAACCTCGCGCTGTTCGAGCACGTTCGATTCCGCACGACGGGTGTCGTTGTCCGTCTGGAAGCCGTTGAAGAGGGTCTGTTCGACGGTCAGCCCCGCACCTCGCGGGAACGAGGTGCGCGCCAAGCGCTCGCCACCTGAGGCCCCCTGCACGTTTTGTACCCCGATGTCCGCGTCCGCGGCGACGGTCGGGCGGTAGCCGGCCCGCGCCATCGCGACCTCCTCGTCCGTCGCCCGCAAGCCCGCCCGCGTCGCGTTCAGCTCCGGGTTCGCGCGGTAGGCGCGCCCCAGCGAGCCCTCCAGCGTCTCGGCCCGTGGGCTGCCGGCCGCGGCCGCGAGTGCCGCGAGCGCTACCGCGAGGGCGCGCCGACCGAGCCGACATGGCCCGAGCCTCGCTCCGGGCGGGCAGACCGCTTTCGGGGTGTCCGACGGCTGTCGGCTTCCTCGCACTGAGGGGCCCGAGACGTTCGCCGAAGGGCGTGATCGGGCTGGCCGGAGGCCGTCGGCTCCCGGGCCGACAGTCGGCCGTGCGGGGTTGGTCAAGGGGGGACTGGGAACGCGCATCGCTCCACCTGATCTCGTAGGCGGTTCCGACCTGCGGCTCCGTCACGGCGACGGGCCACGCGCTCACGCGAGGCAAGCGCACTCACATCCGGGTCACGGGACGGGGCTCTTCGACCCGGGGCGCCGCCGCGGCTCGCGGCAGCCGAGCGGTCAGGCGCGTGGCGGCTCGTGGGGCGGGTCGGCCTTCCGGGACCGGAAGCCGTCGCCGGAAATCGGAAATTCCAGGGCCCGCGCGACGCGCGCGGGCACCGCAAGGCCGCAGTCGGGCCGAATGGCCGAATGGCAGGGGCAGCAACCGTTGCACCGGGCCGATCCAGGGCGCCCTCGGTCCGAGCGGTCGTCCGCGGCCGACACGGTCGCATTCGTCTCGAACAGGGACGACGTGCCGAGCCCATTCCCGTGGTCCGGCCCGACCCGGGGCGATGCCAGGGCCGGGTTCACGAGGGCTATGATCAGGGCAAAGGCGAGCAGGCACGCCAACGCACGGCGCCAGGCGCCGTCGGTACCCCGGTCCCGAGACCGCCGAAGCCCGATCAGGGACGCGGCCAAGGACCGAGGCGTTCCGGCAAGCGTGGAACTGGCCAAGGCGGCCGGTGCCGACGGACCGCCCGGTGCAGGCTGCAGGCGCGCGATGCATCCCCCGCTTTCGAGCACGCCGGCCCTGGCCGTCCGGCCCCGCACGCGGCTCCTCTTGGCAGGGGGCTTCATCCCGGCCTCGTCGCTTCGCCCCGCCGTGCCGTACCGAAACGCCGCGAGGTCAATGCCGGCCATGCTCGTCGTCCGGGCGCCATCGAACGGGCTTCCGACTTCGAGTGATCCGCGCCCGCGCATGCCGTACCGGTCGGGATGTGCACCGGGGAGCCTCATCAGGGGACGTCGACACCGATCAGTTCGGCGACATGCACGCCGGCCGGGTGTCCGGTCGCGTCGCGATGGGCCGCCGAGCAGGCTGTGTAGCCGGGGCCGAATGCGGTCATGACGAGTTCGCGCCGCCCATCCGTGACCTCGCGGCTGGCCAGGAGCGCTCGGCCGCCCGGCCAGAGCTCGGAATCGGCCATCGGCCCCGGTGCGGGCTCGCCATAGCGGCGCACGCCTTCGTCGTGGATGGCGCGCCGCGTCCTCGCCAGGGCCTCGCCCGACATCGGCAGGCCGACCCAGACCACTTGTTGCAGCCCTTCGTCCCGGCAGACGACGAGGACCACCTCCGCGGTGCCCGCCCCGAGGGCCGGCGGCCAGCCATGCGGATAGTAGAGGGCGGTCAGGTTGGCCTCGCGGTCTACCTTGAGCGGACGCGGCACCGTGTCGACCGGTCCCCAGGACGACCCAAACGGTGCGTCGCCGCCCTCGACCCCCACCGCAGGCGATGCGGGAGTGGTGGCGAAGGTGGACAGGGAGGCAATGGCGGCCGTGATCGCGAGGACGCGCACCGGGGCTACTCCGCCGCCTTGAGGTGTCGCGACACCGCCTCCGTCGGCCGCTTGGCGGCCTTCGGCATCGCGGCTTTGCCGAAGCGGGCGTAGAGCGCCGGCAGCACTATCAGCGTCAGCAGGGTCGCGCTGATCAAGCCGCCGATGACCACGGTTGCGAGCGGCCGCTGGATCTCGGCCCCCGTCTCGGTGGCGATGGCCATCGGCACGAAGCCGAGCGATGCGACGAGCGCCGTCATCGCCACCGGACGCAGGCGGGTCATGGCACCCTCCAGGATGGCCTCGCGCTTCGATCGGCCCTCCGCCACGAGCTGCTTGATGAAGGTCAGCATGACGAGGCCGTTGAGGACCGCCACGCCCGAGAGCGCGATGAACCCGACCGCGGCCGGAACCGAGACCGGCATGCCGCGCAGCCAAAGGGCGAAGATCCCCCCGGTGAGGGCGAGCGGCACCGCGCTGAACACCAGCAGCGCGTCCCGCGGCGAACCCAGGGCCGAGTAAAGCAACAGGAAGATCAGGAAGAAACAGACCGGCACCACGACCGTCAGCCGCCGCTTGGCCGAGGCGAGGTTCTCGAATTGCCCACCCCAGGTCGCGTAGTAGCCCGGCGGAAGCTGGACTTGGCTGCCGACCTTCGCCTGCGCCTCGGCCACGAGCGAGCCGATGTCGCGGCCCCGGACGTTGGCGGTAACCACCACCCGGCGCTTGCCGTTCTCCCGGGAGATCTGGTTCGGTCCCTCGCTCACCGAGAAGGAGGCCACCTGCTTCAGGAGTACGGAAGTCGCGCGCCCGTTCGGGCCCGGCGGCAGCGGCACCGGGATGTTCTCCAAGGCCTCGCGGTCCTCGCGGACCTTGTCGGTTAGGCGCACCACGATGGGAAACCGCCGGTCGCCCTCGAACACGACGCCGGCCTCCCGGCCGCCGATGGCGGCCCCGATGACCTCCTGGATCGCCCCGGTGCTGAGCCCGTATCGTGCGGCCTCGGCCTTGTTGATCTTGATCTCCAGGAACGGGAGGCCCGCCGCCTGCTCGACCTTCACGTCCTCGGCGCCGTCGATGCCGCGGAGCAAGGCGGCCACTTGGTTGGCGGCCTTGAGCATCGGCTCGAACTCGTCGCCGAACACCTTCACGGCGAGGTCGCCGCGGGTCCCGGCCAGGAGTTCGTTGAAGCGCAGCTGGATCGGCTGCGAGAACTCGTAGACGTTGCCGGCGAGCGCGCCGACCGCCTTCTCGATCTGCTCCTGCAACTCGGCCTTGGATAGGCTCGGGTCGGGCCACTCCTCCTGGGCTTTCAGGATGACGAAGGTGTCGGACGAGTTCGGCGGCATCGGGTCGGAGGCGACCTCGGCGGTGCCGGTCTTCGAGAACACGTAGGCGACCTGCGGGAACTTCGAGACCGCCCGCTCGACGTTGAGTTGCATCGTCTGCGACTGGGTCAGCGACGTCGACGGGATCCGGGTGGCATTGAGCGCGATGCTCTTCTCGTCGAGCTGCGGAATGAACTCGGTCCCGAGGCGGGTGAACAGCACGCCGGCCCCGACGAAGAGGAGCAGGGCCCCGCCGACGAAGAGGAATGGCGCCCGGACCGCAGCGCCCAATACCGGCCGGTAGAGGGCTTTGAGGGCGCGGATGATAAGGTTGTCCGTCTCGGTCACCCTGCCGGTGATGACGATGGCGATCAGCGCCGGCACGAAGGTCAGCGACAGCACGAAGGCCGCGACGAGCGCGATGATCACGGTCAGCGCCATCGGCTCGAACATCTTGCCCTCGACCCCCGTGAAGGTCAGGAGCGGGACGTAGACCAGGATGATGATCGCCTGCCCGTAGAGCGACGGCTTTATCATCTCCTCGGCCGATGCCCGCACCGTCTCCAGGCGCTCCTCGGTGTCGAGGGCCCTGCCCAGCCCATGCTGCCGCTCGGCGAGGTGGCGCAGCGCGTTCTCGGTGATGATCACCGCCCCGTCGACGATGAGGCCGAAATCGAGGGCGCCAAGCGACATCAGGTTGGCCGAGATCTTCGCCTCGACCATGCCGGTCATGGTCATCAGCATGGCGACCGGGATGACGAGCGCCGTGATGACGGCCGCCCGGATGTTGCCGAGCAGCAGGAACAGGACGAGGATGACGAGGGCCGCGCCTTCCGACAGGTTCTTCACCACCGTCCTGACCGTGGCCTCGACCAGCACCGTCCGGTTGAGCACCGTCTGGACCTCGACGCCCGGCGGCAGGGACTTGCGGATCTGCCCCATCTTGGCGTCGACGGCGGCCGCGACCGTGCGGCTGTTCTCGCCGATCAGCATCAGGGCGGTGCCGACGACGACCTCCTGCCCGTCCTCGCTGCCCGAGCCCGTGCGCAGGTCGCGCCCGATGCGGACGTCTGCGACGTCCTTGATCCGGACCGGCACGCCGCCACGCGTGGCCACGACCACGTCGGCGATCTCGTCCATGTTCTCAAGGCGACCGGCCGCGCGGACGACGTAGCCCTCGCCGTTGTCCTCCAGGTAGCGGGCGCCCTGGTTGGCGTTGTTCGTCTCCAACGCTCGGGCGACGTCGGAGAAGGACAGGTCGCGTGCGGCGAGTTTCGTCGGGTCGGGCTGGACGTGGTACTGCTTCTCGAAACCGCCGATGCCGTCGACGCCGGCGACGCCCGGGACCGTCTTGATCAGCGGACGGATGATCCAGTCTTGCACCGTGCGCAGGTAGGCGACCTGCTCAAGCTCGGTTCGGAGTGCCTGTCCCTCCGGGGTCAGGTAGCTCCCGTCCGGCTGCCAGCCTGGCTTGCCCGACACCGAGACCTTCCGTTCGGCGGGCTGCGCGTAGTGGATCGACCACATGTAGATCTCGCCCAGGCCGGTCGAGATCGGGCCCATCCGCGGCTCGGCCCCCGGTGGCAGGTCCGCCCTCACCTGAGCGAGACGCTCGGCGACCTGCTGGCGGGCGAAGTAGATGTCGAGCTTCTCCGCGAAAACCGCGGTGACCTGCGAGAAGCCGTTGCGCGAGAGCGAGCGGGTGTATTCCAGGCCCTTAATGCCGGCGAGCGCGGTCTCGACGGGGTAGGTCACCTGCTTCTCGACGTCGACCGGCGAGAGCGACGGCGCCGTCGTATTGATCTGCACCTGGTTGTTGGTGATGTCCGGCACCGCGTCGATGGGCAGCCTCGTCACCGCGTAGCCTCCGAAGCCGGCGGCGAGCAGGGAGAGCAGCAGGACGAGCCAGCGCTGGTGGACCGAGATGGCGAGAATTCGACTGATCATGTCCCGCCCCTCAGTGGTCGTGGTCGGCTTCGGCCTTGCCGAGCTCGGCCTTGAGCAGGAAGGTGTTGGCCACCGCGATCTCCTCGCCGGGCTTGAGCCCCGCCTTGACCTCGAAGGAATCGTCGTCGGAGCGCCCGAGCTCGACCTCGCGCTTCTCGAAGCCTTCCTCGGTGCGCACGAAGACGACGCGCTTGCCCTCGATGGTCTGCAACGCCGCCTTGGCCACTCGGACGGGGACCTGCTCGGTCGCGATCTCGACCTCGGCGGTGACGTAGGTACCGGGCCGCCACGCCATGTCCTTGTTCGGGAGGGCGACCACGACCCGGGCGGCACGGGTGTCGGCGTTGAGCAGCGGACTGACGAAGATCACCTTGCCGCGCTCGTGCTTCTCCTCGCCTCCCTGGCTCGGCGTGACGGTGACGATGGCGCCCTCCCTGACCTTGGCGAGATCGGAGGTCGGCACCGAGAGCTCGATCCAGACCGTTCCAAGGTCGGCCACCGTGTAGAGATCGGCCGGGTCGCCCTGACTGCCGACAGTGGTCCCGACGTCGACCTTGCGCTCGACGACGCGGCCTGCGAACGGCGAGCGCAGTTCGTAGCGGCGCAGGCTGGACTGGTTCGGGGTGGCCTCGTCGCGCTTCTGCGCAGCCTGGACCTCGGCGGCGTTCAGCCCGAGCGCCGACAGCTTCTGGCGGGCTAGGTCGACGCGCAGTTGGTTCTCCAGGAAGGTCGCGCGCGCGTTTTGGAACGCGGCCTCGGACGCGGCCTGGGAGGCGAGCAGCTTCTGCTGGCGCTCGAAGTTTATCTTCTGGAGCTCGGCCTGGACCTGAGCGGTCAGGTAGTCGCTCTTGGCGTCGGCGACCTCGCGGCTGTCGAGCACGGCCACGATCTCGTCCTTCTGCACGGCGTCGCCGAGGCGCTTGCGCATCTCGGCCACGGTCCCGACCACCCGGGCCGGGACCCGGGCGATCCGGTCAGTGTCCGGCGTGATGGTGCCGGGGACGAGAAGATGGCGCGCCAGGGTACCGCCGTCGGCCTTGGCGACCTGGATGCCCTGCGTCTCGACCTGCTCCGCCGTCATCCTGACGTGGCCTTCCTCGCCCTCCGCCTCGGAATGCGCGTGCTCGCCGTGGCCATGACCGTCCATGACTTTCGCGGCGGGCTTGGTCGCGGGCTTGGCATGGGCGTGGCCGTCGCCCTCGACATGGTCGGGCTCGGTCGCCGGCGCCGCGGCACCCGGCCCGTCGGTGAACGCGAACAGGGTCGGCGGTACCCCCGCCGCCGACAGGGTGTTGCGGACGAAGCCCGAGACGGCGGGCACGGTCGCGCCGACGGCTATGCCGACGGCCAGGACGACCGCGAGAACGAGGATGCGCATGGGAACCACTCGACCGGGACGCCGGGCGGGCATGCATGCCACCGCGGTCGTTCCGCTGCTTTCAAGAAGGGACGGGTCCGGAGCCTATGAGGCGGCCAGACGAAAATCCGCGCGCGGATGCGCGCGGCGTCACCTCAGGTGCGGGGCGGTCGTGCCGGACGGCCGGGCGCGATGGCGACGGGGGCTTCCGCGGTCCGTGCGTAGGACGGCCGCGGGCGCTCCGGTGCGGGTGCGAGGGGGGCGCCATCGAGGTAGGCCAACTGATGGCAGCCGCAATGGGCGTGGCACGCGAGGCCGGGGTCGGCGGACGACGGCGCGGCGGAGGCCTCGACCACCGTCAGCTCCGTGGCTCGATGGTGATCGCCGGCATGGAAGGTCAGGTCCTCGGCGAACCCCGCGGACGGGGCGACGAACGCGAGCGTCAGGACGAGCATGAGCGTGCGGACGGCCAGCGCCCACCCGTCACGCGCCGCTTGCCGGCGCCTATGCCATCCACCGAAGTCCATCGTCGCCCTTATCCGCGATTCCGGCCTGTCGACACAAGTGGTGCCGCCTGCGACTTGAACTCACGATGAACGCCACGGCCTGCCAAGTTCATCGACGGCTCCCGTTGGTCAACACGCGTGATCGCGCGATGCCCCACAGCAAATCGCGCATATACGACGGAATCATCCTCGATCCGCCAAGCACAATCCAATCGCTCGGTCCCTACTGTTCGGCCCGGACATGAACGGAAACCGACCGGAAATCATTCCGGAACGGTTTCGCGGAGAGGTGCATTCCGAGATCGATCCGAACCGAAGGAGATGCGGATGAAGCTCACGATTGCCGCCCTGGCCGCCTCGGCTGCCCTCGTGCTCAGCCCAGTCGGCGCGTTCGCCCAGCACGTGGACGTCGGTCCCGGCGGTGTCGCGGTCCACGGGGACCGTCATCACGACGAGGTCGAGCACACCCATTCGACCGTCGAGCACCATCACCGCGAACGGCCGGTCGTTCACGACCACCACGACGACGTCCACGAGCGCACCGTGGTGGAGGAGCACCGGCACTGACTCGCATGCAGGAAGGGGCCGCGGTGCCGGGTGGCAAGCTCGCGCCGCGGCCCTTCGCTTCCTGGGACGCGCGAAGGTTGCCGGTTGCTGAACGTCGGTCTCAGGGCGCGTTCAATCCCGTCGTCCCAGGATGCCCTCATATGATCGAGCGTCGGAGTGCCCCATGAGAACGATCTTCGCCGGACTGGCAGTGGCCCTGGCCTTCGCGCCCATAGCTGCGTCGGCGCAATACTACGAGGGCGGTTACGGCCAGCGGCGGCCGCACGACCACGTCGATGTCTACCGCCATGGCGACCACGAGGACATCGTCGTCCGGCACCATCACCCCCGACGCTACGAGGATCGGCCGTACTTCGAAGGGCGGGGCCATCACCATCATCACCACCACGATGACTGAGCCGGGTTTCGCCGGGGCCGACGACGCTGGTGCCTCGGGGAACGCGTGTTCAAGAAACCGCCTCGTCGAGGAGCAGAAGCAGTAGGAACCCGGCGAAGAACATCGCCGTGACCCAGGGCCGGTCCTCGGTCTCGTGCGCCTCGATGAGCAGTTCCTCCGTAACGAGGTAGAGCCGCGCGATCAGGCCGAACGCGAGGAAGCCGCCCTGGACGGCCGCGGGCATCGCACGGATCGGGCCACCGAGCAGCGCCCCAAGCGGCAGCAGCAGGACAAGGCCCGCGGTGGAGCCGACCACCTTCCATTTCGAGGCGCCGCCCTCGCCGAGCTCGCTCGCGACGGTGAGCCCGAGGAACAGCACCTCGACAGTCAGGGCCACGGTCAGGAGGATGCCGGCCTTGGCTCCAGCCGTGAATGCGTTGCCGGGGACGAGGCCATCTACCAGGATGTCGATGCCCATGACCGACATTAGCCCCACCGGCCCCTTCATCCTCCTTTCCAGCGTTCGCACTTCGAGCATGGCTGGGATGCCAGCTACGCTGCCGACGAGGGTAGCCCAGGGCAACCCGGGCCCTCGGAAGCCTCCTGACGGCCCCGGATGACGCGATGGCCGGGCAGCCCTCGGCCCTCGTCCGGCAGATGCGCCAAGCCGAGAGCCTGGAGCGGGTGCGCGTCGAGATCGCTGACCTCAAGGGACAGCTGAAGGGTCTCTACAACTACACGTCCAACCTGACGCCGTTCTTCTTCTCCGTCGGCGGCTACCTCGTCATCCAGGGCCGCCTCTCCCTAGGTGCGCTCGTCGCGGCCCTGACGGCCTACAAGGAGATCGCGCCGGCCATGCGCGAACTGTTCGACTTCGCGCAGGACTGGTCCGACGCGAGGGCCCGCTTCGAGGAGATCGAGAAGGCGCTCGGGCCCCCTGAGCCGACGCTCGCTGTCTCTGGTGGGGCGGCCGGGCGTGCGATGACGAAACTCCGTGGCATCGAAGCCAACGTGCGCCGTTCGGCCCATGGCGTGCCGATGAGTTCGAACGAAGCTACGAGGTGAGAGCGACAGCTTGGCCACTTTGGTGCTCGTTGGCGTCCGCTGTCGTCTTCGCGCAGTTCGCATTCCCGACGACCTATTTTCGAAAAATCAACAAATCGAACAGGACGGCGCACCAAACTGCGACGATGGCGATCCAGTATTCCAATTGAGATATTTCGGATCGGTCAGAGTTGTTGGCGGCGATGCCGCAGCTCGGACATCGCTCAGTGTCGGCGCAGATCGCTCGCCCGCAAGAGGTGCATTTCGATAGGAGCACAGGCGCCTACCTTGTATACTGCTTGGATATCTAGGATTGACTGCATCTACACTGTGAATAATACTCTGCAGCCAGGCTACCCGATTCCCTGAAACGAATCTATAAAGCGCCGAGGCCTGTAGCTGAAGTACGTATTTTGGATTAGACACGTCCGCGTTCGAAGCCCATGAAGTAATACTAAGTTTCCTTCCAGCATTTCCTGACCTTAGATTGTCTGAGGTGCGTCATGCTGCATCTAAGCGAACTGTCGCTCGCGCACTGCTGGAAACGCGAAAAAGTACCGGCCGCTTCGAGCAGGCTTCGAACGCTTGCCATGCATGCGCTTTCTTCGGTTCTTCTACCGGATGCGCATCGGCAGAGATCCGTCCACAGGCGTCATCCAGACCTGTCCGATAGGGATCGGCCAGCGGACAGGGGGGACGCGACGCCTGGGATCCGCCCGAACAAAGGGGATTTCCGTCTCATAAGACCCGTACGCTAATCCTTTCAATGGCGGGGGGCCAAACGCACACTCTCGGCCATGACGACGTTCCTGATCGGCTACGCCCGCTGCTCAACCGACCGACAGGATCTACACCGACCACGGGCTGACTGACACCAACAGGTACGGCCCCGGCTTGGCGCAGGCGCTGGCCGCTGTCCGCTGTCCGGATGGGCGATACGCTCGTCGTCCCAAAGCTCGACCGGCTAGCCCGCTCAGTCCCGGACGCTCGCGCCATAGCCGATGCATTGGCGGGGCGAGGGATCAAGCTGGCCCTGGGGGCAAGCGTCTACGATCCCACGGACCCGACGGGCCGCATGTTCTTCAACATCCTGGTGACTTTCGCCGAGTTCAAGGGCGACCTGATTCGTCTCCGAACCCGCGGGGGAATGACGATAGCCCGGTCCCGGGGCAAGCTGCGCGGCAAGAAGCCCAGGCTATCGGAGAAGCAGCAGCGGGAGCTGCGCTGGATGAATGACACGGGCGAGTATGCGATCGCGGATCTGGCCGAGCTGTTTTCGGTGTCTCGTCCGACGGTCTATCGAACGATCGCCCGCCAGCCAGGTCTGTCGGGTTGATCGATTTCCCGGACCGAAGGGCTCGTATAGGTTGCGGTCCGACCAGGCATCGGTCTTTACTAGGTCGCCTCCGAAGGGCAGGCGCTAGGCCGAGCATCCTTCCTGGATCGGGATCGTGAAAAGCCTCGCCATAAGCCTGAAAGAGCTGGAGGATGACCAGCTTGAGGAGTTCATCGAGCTGTTCGTTGAGCGCATCGGCGAAGGATACGTCGCCGTCCATCGGCTGGGGCAGGCCAACGACAAGGGACGCGACGTCGTCGGATTCCTGACTGATGCGAAGCACGAGGGCGCTTGGCATCTCTACCAGTCCAAGCGGAAGACGTATGCCAGCGCGCTCGGGGTGGGGGAGGCGCTCGTCGAACTTGGCAAGGTGTTTTACCACCACGCCGGGGGCGGCGCGTACAAAACGCTTCCCACGAAGTACGTGTTCGTCTCTCCCAGGGGCGTCTCGGGGACCCTGCGCGACCTGATCCTCAATCCTTCGGACTTGAGGGCCGAGCTCTTGGCGAAGTGGGATACCCACTGCAAGACCGGCATCACCGCGCGCGGCGGCAAGCCGACCCCAATGACTCCGGAGATCAAAGCGCTCATCGAGGCCTACGACTTCAGCCAGGTCTCGTACCTGTCCGCGACCGACATTGTGAAGCATCCCGCCGCAGGGCCGGCGTTGGGCCGTGTGCTGAGGCTACCTCCCGGGGAGGCACCGGCCGGAGAGGCGCCTGCGGATCTGCAACCGGAGGAGGTCGAGTATCTCGACCAGCTTCGCCGGGCCTACGGCGAGGCGCGCGGTGTGCCCTTTGCGACTGTGGACGCCGTCCTCGCGGACGGAGAGTACGGTCCTGATCTCGGCGACCAGCGTACGCGCTATTTCGAGGCTTCCTTCTTCAAACGGTTCCACCGCGACAACACCGATGCGGCGGCGCTCGATGCATTCCAGCAGGATGTTTACCATGGCGTGATAGGCGTCCACCGCCGTAAGCACATGACCGGATTCGATCGGCTATGCGCCGTGATGGATCATGCCTCGCTTATGCCGGCGGCCATCGGGGGCAAGCTCGCACGGGTGCCCGTCCGACAAGGCGTGTGTCACCACCTCGCCAACGAGGGGACGATGAAGTGGATGCCATGAGGCTCGACGGGTTCGGCCGGCTCTACAACTCGCTGCTAGAGACGGGTATCCGCGCGGTGGTCGTCCTTGAGCATTTGCGGCCGGTGGGGGCCGACCTACCTGAGATGATCCTGTTCGACCATGTCGTCGTCCACACGGGGGACCACGGCGGTCCCGAAAGCCTCCACCCTCCAGTACCGGAGCGGCAAGGAGAACTGCTCATACGCCGACGCCTGATCCAGCAGAGCCTGCAGCTAATGCAACAATGTCATCTCGTCGGAGAGACCCATGATGCCGATGGGATCTCGTATCATGCTACCGACGAGGCCGCCGCTTACGTCGAGCTCCTTGAGACGCCCTATTCGGAACACCTGAAGCGCTGCTCCGCGTGGATCCGCGACGAGGTGGATCGCCACAGCAAGGACGGGTTCAAGGATCGGCTGCGCGAACGGATCGGTCATTGGGCCGAGGCGTTCGGCGCGGTCGAGGGACCGGCGCAGCGAGCCTGATTATGTCCTCTCGCCGGTTCCTCCTGCGCCGGATGGCCTTCACCGGCAGCGCCGTCCCCGTGTCGGATCTCGACTTCGTGCCTGGGATCAACCTCGTTTGGGGTGCCTCAAGCGCCGGCAAGTCCTTCGTCCTGGCGGCCCTCGATTTCATGCTGGGCGCCGGATCCCTGCCCGAGATCCGATTCCTCAATGGTTACGAGCGCGGTTGGCTCACCCTCGATTTGCCGACCAGCGGCCGCGTTACGCTCGCGCGCGCGGTCTCCGGCGGCCATTTCGACCTGTACGATGGTGACGTTGACCCGCGAGATCCGGGGCAGCCTATTCGAACCCTTTCGGCAGATCATAAGGCCACGAGGAACCTCAGCATATCCGCTTTCCTGCTCGGCGAGCTTGGCATCGGGGACAAGCTGATTGACCGGACCCTCAACGCCGAGAAGAACACCTTCACCTTTCGCCACTTCGCTCCCTACGTCCTGACGGACGAGACAAGCATGATGGCCGAACGAAGCCCCACCGAGATCGACCCGCGTGCCGGCGATACGTTCAACAAGAACGTCTTCAAGTTCCTTCTCACCGGGATCGACGGTTCCTCGACGGTGACGATGGAGAAGTCCGAAACTCAGCGGAGGGGAAACGCCGGCAAGCTCGAACTCATCGTGGAGCTTCTGGCGGCCGCGGAGGAGGAATTGGCACAGGGGTGGCCCGACGCATCGAGCCTTGAGGGACAGGAAGAGCGTATCGAGGAGGCGATCAAGGCAGTCTCGGCGGAGGCGGCTACCAGGCAGGATAGACTCGACTCGCTCCGATCCGAACGGCGGGAGGCCATGGAAGCGGTCGCCAGCCTGGAAGATAGGCTTACCGAGATCACGCTGACGCTCGGACGCTTCGACCTGCTTGCCGCGGTCTACGCAAGCGACGTCGCCCGGCTGGCTTCCCTCGCCGAGGGCGGGGCGGCGCTGCTCGCTGGCTCCCGTCGCCCGTGCCCGCACTGCGGCGCCGATCCAGAGCATCAGCGCCATAGCCACGGCCTTGACGAGATTGGGCGGACGCACGTGGCCGTCGAGGCGGAGATCGCGAAGATCAGGTCGGAGCAGGACGAACTCCGGCGCACGGTCGCGGACCTGCTCGGGAGGCAAGATACTCTCGGCGCGTCCCTTTCGGGGTGGAATGCCGAGGTTGGAAAGATCGATAGGGCCATCGAGGCCGAGCTGCCTCTGGAGAGCTCGATCCGTTTCTCCTACGAGCGACACGATCGAGAGCGAGAACGGATCCGTCGTGGATTGTCCGTGCAGCGTCGCATCGACGACCTTCAGGCACGCAAGAGGGAGATCGAGGCCTTCAAGCCAACCAGCCTGCCTCGCGGAAGCGTCGTACCGGGGGTCAGCGGGAGCGTCGGCGACGAGTTCGCGGCTGATGTGCAGACCATCCTTAGGGCTTGGCAGTTTCCTGGGCCGCCGAGGGTGTCATTCGACAGCAAGAAGCACGACATCCTGCTCAACGGCGAGAACCGCCGCGGGAACGGCAAGGGGGTTCGCGGCCTGATGCAGGCGGCGTTCAAGATCGGGGTCCTAGTCTACTGCCGTCGGCACGGCCTTCCTCATCCGGGCATCATCGCGCTCGACAGCCCCCTGTTGAGCTTCCGGGATCCCCACACGTCGAAATACGGGGAGCTGTCTGAGGACGAGCGGGTGCTCAGCGAGACGCAGCTCAAGCATCGTTTCTACGACTACCTGATCCGTACGGCCGGCAGCGTCCAGTACGTCATCATCGAGAATGACGCCCCCCCTATCGATCTGGGACCCGATGCGAGGATCACGATCTTCGCCGGCGAAAGGGGTGTGGGAGACCGGAAGGGCTTCTTCCGCGTATAGGCCAGGCAATGGACTGTCGGGTCCCTGTCGTGGCCGATCCGGAGGGATCGGGGCAAGCTCCTCTCCACGAACGAAGGGGATGACCGATGAGCGAGACGGACACCGACCAAATCGACCGCTTGCTGACCAGCCGTGAGATCGGGGCCGTCGTCGCGGCCCTTCGCGACGACCGCGGCTGGACGCAGGAGACGCTGGCGGAAATCGCCAGGGTGACCGTCCGCACGGTGCAGAGGGTCGAACGCGGTGAACCGAGCAGCACCGACACGCGGAGGGCGTTGGCGGGCGCGCTCGAATTCCAGGACCTCGACGCATTCAACATGCCCTGGCCCTTGCCGAACTACGAACGGATCAGGGCGGAGCACGAGCGTCTCCTGCGTGAGACGGTCGAGGTCGAGATCAAGCCCGTCGCCAACGGGCGTCACCTACGGGAGTTCGCTGAGGCGGCCGAAGGCTGGCAGCACTCTCAACTCGTCGACATGACACCCTCCGCGGATGCCGCGCTGGCGACGCTGCGGGACTATTTCCAGGACTACGGCGATGTCCACGACTGCTACAGCGAAACCCAGAAGCTCGGCGTCAACGCCGATTTTCAGGAGCTGATCGATACCTTGGCCGCCGAAGGCATCGGTCTTTGTGCCGGGACGCGTCGGGTCCGCATCGGCGGCTTCGCCGACGACGGCGCGATCCTGGCAACATTTGTTCACCTTGTGGCGAGCTCGCTCGACGATCTGCCGAAGGCAATCCGGGTGCAACGCCACATGTCGACGAAGTGGTAGCCCTTGGTAGGTCCAGGCAAGGGCATAAATGTACGCCGATCCTTTCGACGAGGGGCCTCAAACGTACACTCGCGACTATGACGGCGCTTCTGATCGGCTACGCCCGCTGCTCGACCGACAAGCAGGACCTCGCGGCCCAGCGCACCGCGCTGAAGGCGCTCGGCGTCGCGCCTGAGCGCATCTAAACCGACCATGGATTGAGCGGGACCAATCGCGCGCGGCCGGGTATCGACCAAGCCCTGGCGGCCGCCCGCGCCGGCGACACGCTAGGGCGTCTCTGCAAAGGGTTCACAGGCCGCGGGATCGGCCCCATGTGGGCCTGATGCGACGCTTTGAACTGACTGACGCGCAGTGGGAGCAGATCGCCCCGCTGCTGCCTCCGCAGAAGCCGCGCACGGGCCGGCCCGCCGAGGATCACCGCCAAGTGCTCAACGGCATGCTCTGGATCCTGCGTACCGGTGCTCCCTGGGAGGACCTGCCGGCCCGCTACGGGGCGGTCGGAACCGTGTCGAGCCGGTTCTACCGCTGGCGCAAGGCCGGCGTGTTCGACCGGGTGCTGCAGCGCCTGCAGGCGCAGGCGGACGCCCGCGGCGCCCTGGACTGGGATCTGCACCTCGTGGACGCCACGGTGGTGCGCGCCCACCAGCACGCCGCCGGGGCACGCCGGTCCGGCGCCATCGGGGGGTGAGGCGACCGTCGAGGGCGTGGGCGAAGCGCTCGGGCGCAGCCAGGGCGGGTTCTCCACCAAGCTGCATCTGCGCGCCGAGGGCGGCGGCAAGCCGATCGCGGCGGTGCTGACGGCCGGCGAAAGGCACGAGCAGTTCGCACTGGACGCCTTGATGGACAAGGGCGCGGTGCCGCGCTCAGGGCGAGGCCGCCCGCGCCTGCGGCCCCGTAGGACGGCAGGGGACCGGGGTTACTCCAGTCCGCCGGCGCGTTGTCGCCTCAGGCAGCGTCGGATCGAGCCGGTCATCCCGACCCGCAAGGACCAGCCGCGTCAGCCCGACTTTGACAAGGCCGCGTACCGCGAGCGCAACAAGGTCGAGCGGCTGATCAACCGAACGACCCGACCGCCGGGAACCCCGTATTCACGCGGGCTTGCCTCGGGGCCCGGGCGGACTCAGACTCCCGGGCATGCCGATGAGCGTTCACGATGCCCTGGAGGCCTGGAGCGAGGGCCGCCTCTCCACGGAGCGGACCCTGGAGCTGACTGGGTGCGCCGACGTCGACGAGCTCCTGCGTGCGTGCGATTCCAGCGACGTCCCGCGCCCCCGCGACGAGACCGCCATCGAGGCGAAGGCCGTCGCGGCGTGCCGGGACCCCTCCGCCGCCCGCTGGAGCGTCGAAGACGGTACGGGCTGCTCCAGCCGCGTCGAGCTTCGCGTCAGCGTCCTCGTGGGCACGCAGCGGTCCACGATCATCGTGGCCGACCCGATCACCGGGCGCGCCCATTTCCACGAGGTCGTCCCGCATGGGAGCGAGACCGCCACCGCCGCCGAGGCCGTCCGGGCCCTGATCGGGGCCCGCGTGGATCTCAAGCCAGCGCTGGAACCGGGGGGCGTCCCCGAACCGCTTGGAGAGCGCGGCAAGTAGCTCCGGAGAGGGGGCGGGGCGGGTCACGCCGCCCTCCTGCCGACAGGCTGGCCCAACGATCTGCCGACGTAGAACAAGCCGGTAATCGCCATGACGGAGGGGTAGTCTTCCAGCTTCCATGGCCCGCTTCGCTTGGCGGGGTCCAACACGGTCCCATCGCCCAGCATGACCACGAGGTGGCCACCAGGACCGCCGGCATCCACGAGACACAGATGAACCGGTGCCCATGGGCGCGGGGGCCACGCCGATCGCGGCTGGTTCGTCAGCTGGTCGGTTCTGTAGGCATGCTGGACCGCGTATCCCTGTAGGGCCAGGAATTCGGCCCATACGTCCGAGGTCAGCCCCCTGCCGACGTCGCCGATCTCGGACCTGACGTCCTCGTACGAGCGGCCAAGGACCGTGGCTAAGCACGCCACGGCGCACCCGAAGCGATCCTCCTGCTGGACCGCCTTGACCTCGCGCATCATCCAGAGGTGCCTTGCGCGCCTGTTCATCGCAGTCCTCTCCTCTTGGCCTCGATCGCCCGCCGGCACACCACGGAGCATTCCCGGATCCCGGCGATCCGGTCCTGGCAGTCGTCCAGGCAGCGGCTGTAAGTCTCCAGGATCCGGGCGAACGTCGGCGCGTCGGGGTCCTGCGGCAGGTACGGCTCGACGGATTCGCGGGCCCGGGCGGGCGCGGGGACGTGGCGGCGGGTCACGCAGGCCTCCGCGATCCGAACAGGGGGCCGCCCAGACCACGACGCGGCTGGACCGGCGCCGCCTTTGCCGCCATAACGCGACGGCCCTCCGCGTAGGCGTGCTCGATCATGCCCAGGTCGTACGGGCAGTGCGGATTGAGGTCGCGCCAAGCCGGACGTCCAGAGACGCGACGGCGACCGGCTTCGTAGTGGGCCCGGGCCGCCGCTTCGTGCTCGGGGGAGTCGGCAATCGGGAAGGCAGCCTCGCTCATCGTCCCCCTCCGTCGGCCATCACGTCGGCCAGGGCCACGATCCTCGCGGCGATCTCGTCGAGGGCGATCTGCTTGAAGGCCTGGTCACCCACCTCGGCCCTGAGACGCCGAAGCTCCTTGCTCTGCTCGCCCAGGATCACCGTGGCGCGCACGGATTCGGTGTAGTCCCGCGGGGCGAGGAGCCGGCCGATCCACGGGTGCACCGTGCCGTTGAGGATCGCCGTCATGCGGAGGGTCCGCTCGTCGTCCTGCGTGAGGAGGTAGCGCTGGCGCGGGGTCACGACCTGGACGTCCCGTCCATGGCCGCCTGGGCCGCACTGGCCACACGCGTCATGGCGAGCGCCGCCTCGGCCAGTCTTTCTCCGAGCGGGCATCGCGAGAACGTCGCGATGGCTTCCTCGTCCTCAACCCCGTCGAATACCTCGACGAGGTGGCAGACCTCGGCATCCTGATCCTTGAGCTGAGTCCAGTTGGTCAGACGGTAGGCCACGGGGTCTCTCCTCACTCTGCGCCGGGATGCGCATGGACCTGGCCCCCGCCATCGGCGAGGGCGTTCACCTGATGCCCGCGGGTCCCAGCCTCGCGCAGGCCCGATGCCGACAGCCGAACCCGCAGCGGCCCGGCGCTCTCGACGAGGAGCAGGGTGCAGAGGCGAAGCCACGTATCGGTGTTGAAGGGCAGCCGCCGGCCGGAGGCGATCACGGCACCGGTGCTGTCGACCGCGCCCTCGCCGCCGGCGTCGCGCAGGGCCCTGATCGCGGCCCGCTGGGAGTCCGTGAGCGTCACGGTCAGGCCTGCCGGGCCGGCGCCGCCATTTCGCCAGTCTCCAGGGCGTGCTCGATTGCCCTCTTCAGACTGTCGAAATTTGGCTTGCCCTCAGGGGACGCCACTTCCACGGTGATGACCGGGAGGCGATCGGACGGGGCGTCTTCGAGCGCCGCGTTGGCAGCCTCGATGAAGGCCTTCGCAGCCTCACGGGCGCTGGCCAGCAACAACGTCACGAGACTGTTTACGGACTCAGCCCGGTCTGTGCCGTCGCAGTCCATGCTGTCGTGCACTTCGATGCGCTGCCGTTGTCCGCTCATGGTGCCGACTGTGGCAATTGCCGACGAAAGCACCTTATGATCGTAGTACCCCTCGTCGCGCTGAACGACGCACGGTCCTGGGGCGACCTCGATCAGGAACCACCTGAATTCTTGCCTCATGAATCCCTCCGTCATTTGGAGGTATTCAACACCCTCAGCACGCGATACCGATGATGCAAGCTCGCAACACTATGCCGACACCGTGGGATTTCTTTTCCACAGGGTGGACCTATAGGCAGGATGGCTTAGTTTGATTGGCACGCCCCGCCGTGAGGCCGGGGATGAGCCGTCATCGAAGACGACATGGTGAAAGCCTAAGAGCCTGGGCCGCAAGGCCTGGGATGACCCGCTCGCTCGCGAGCGTTGACTGCCCGTAATCACCCCCGGCCCTCGTGCCGAGGATGGACCGCCCCGGCGCTTCGACGCCAACGAAGCTTACCCGCCCCGCCAACGCGGGGATCACCCATCTTAGTCCTCGTGCATACCCCGTGTTGAGTGCCTCGCCCCGGCGGGGATGACCCGTACAACCGCAGGGTCTCACCCTGTGATGGACGCCTCGCACGTTCGCGGGGATGACCCATCGGTCTCGTGAACCCCTGCGTTCACGCACGTTCCCCGCCCCGGCGGGGATTACCCATCAGGACTTCCGGTTTCGAACGGTAGCCACGGCCCCGCCCATGCGTGGGGGATGACCCGAGGGACGACTCCGGGTTGGCCAACCGCATACGGCCCCGCACCATCGCGGGGATGACCCATCGTCCAGCGTGGACTTGCGCAGGACCTGCCAACCCCGCCCATGCGTCGGGGATGCCCTTCGGGGCTCCGGCTTCGGCAGCCGGTGTTTCCTCCCTATACTGAGCGGGCCTCGACAGTCGTCGGGGCCCGCTTTTTGTCACCTGCAGGTTACATTTGTCCGTCCAAGCGGACTTTTGTAACCCACAGGTGACTCGTGTCCGTTTTATCCGACATTCCGTCCAGGGAAATCTTCACCATCCCGGCGATCTGCTATTGCCTGGGCGACGGCAAGGACTCAGTATCCGGTCCATGACCCAGCGCCTCTTGAAACGCGTAGCCCGAAAAGCCTGAGCCCCGCCGCTCGGCAGCCTTCGCTCGCTCCGTTTCCAGACCGCTGAGACCTTCCCATGCCGATCACCGCCGACCAGCGCATCGCCGTCGCGCGCGCCCTGCTGCACAAGCCGACCCGCGTCACGGGCCCCCAGGAGCCCACGCATCCGCTCCCGCTGAGCTGCCTCCTCGCCGGCGGCGAGTGGAAGGGGTGGGACGTCCGCGTCGACGTCCCGGAGCGCGCCCGCCTGTTCCTGGAGGGCTCCCACGTGTCGACGCGCTCCCGGAAGCGCGTCGAGGCGCTGCTGAAGAACGTGGACATCAAGAGCCTCAAGGCGGCCGAATCCGCGCTGATGGCCGACCACACGCATACCGATCGGATCCCCACGTGGCACGCCCTCGAATGCAGGGACCTGGCGCGGGTGCTCGTCCTCGCCCGGGCGGAACTCGGCGACCCGCAGGCCTGCGCCGAGGCTTCTGGGCTCGCGCTGAATTACGCCAGGGACAAGATCGTTATGCGCGACCCGGGGGCGTGGTTTTTCATCCGGTCGGCGCTGTGGTGGGCCTACGGGAGCCGGAGCGACGCGGCCGATATCGAGTACGTCCCGGCCCCACGGTACGCCGATCTCTCCGCGGACTCCGAGCTTCTCCGGCCGCTCGCCGAGCTGCTCGGCGACATGCATGCGGCCCAGCAGCAAGTCGATACCGAGGAGGACCTCCTGCGCGGGGGCGCTGGCGCGCAGGGCGGCTCCGATCTGCCGCCCGCGCAGCCGGGTGACCCCTTCGATCCGCTCGACCTCGGTGACTGGGGAGGCGTGCCGGCCCCGGCACCCGGGCCGACGCTCACAGTGTTCCCGCGGCTCGACCACCTGCCCAAGCCATCATCCGGCGCTCGCGACCGTGGGGACTCCCCTCGCGCCCTCGTCGAGGACCTGGCGGGGCGGCCCCTGCCGCTCGTCCCCGCGCCTGACCCCTCGGCGTTCCGGCGTGCGTTCCTGGACGCCGTCCCGTGGGCCGACGAAATCGCGGACATCTACGCTAACGACCTCGTCGGGGCGCGGTTCGCGGCGTTCCGCCCCCGCATCCTCCTCGGGCCGCCGGGCCAGGGCAAGACGGCCGGGGCGAAGCTGCTCGTTCGCCTCGTGGGGCTGGAGGCCACGGTCTTCTCTGGCGCCGGCGTCACGGACGGAGGGGCTTTCGCGGGTACGTCCCGGCAATGGGGGACGTGGCGCCTGTCCACGCCCGCCCAAGCAATCCTGAGAGCCAAGAAGGCGAACGCGGGGATCATCGTCGATGAAATCGAGAAGTCGACCGATATTCGTCGGTGGGGCAGGCTCGATGAAACGCTCCTGCCTTTCCTTGAGCATCACACGGCTAAGGCGATGCACGACCCCGCGCTGGAGGCTCCGGTCGATTGTTCCGCGGTCAGCTACATCCTCACCGCGAACGGCCTCGATGGCGTCTCGCCTCCGCTCGTAGACCGCTGCCAGATCGTCCGCTGGCAGGGCCCCCGGCGGGACGATCTGCCGTTCCTGGCCCGCGCCTTCATCCGGGAGATCCGGGCGGAGCGGGGGCTCGACGAGAGCTGGATTCCCGATCTCGACGGGGGCGAACTCGATGCCCTGGACTGGTGGCGGGGCGGGTCGATGAGGCCGCTGCGCCGCGCCGTCGAGGCGGTCCTCGCCTCCCGTGATGCCTACACCCCCAGCCACTGAGGACCACCCCCATGTCACGCATCGAGGATGAATTCCTGCTCGTGGCCAAGGGCGCCCTGAGGCAGCGGGAAGGGTACGAGAGCATCCGCGTTACCGCGATCCGGCCGTCAAGGAATGGTCCGGTCGTCGCCTATCAGCATGATCCGATCGGTCCCCCGCCGCCCACGAGTTCGGGCGAGCCCTCGCAGGAGCCGCCGGCCGACACGATCCTCGATGGCGTCGCGCGCGTGCTCCAGGTCCGGTGGCGCGGCGGCCCGCCGATCACGATGAAGGCGGAGGACGAGGCGTGGCGGGCGCCGCTGCACCGCGTCTTTCCAAGACTCTTCGATGTCGGCGGCCCCCATAGCTGGTCCGGCTGGAGGTTCATTTGGCTTGCCGCCGCCGAGTGGATTACCGATATCGGGGTTCCTGCGGACTGGGAGTGCGGTCAGACGAAGGAAAAGTTTGGATCGCTGCGATGGTATGTCTACGGAAATCTCACCCGCAGACACCAAAACGTCATTAGGACTGCCGAAATTATCTCTGGACATACTTGTGAATATTGCGGTGCGCCCGGTAGACTACGCAAGGGTGGGTGGGCCAAGGTTTGCTGCGACACGCATGCCAAGGGGCGGGGGGAGGTTTCCTGTGACTGACATCTACCGCAACCTCACCCACCGTTGCTGGTCCGTCCGCGAGGGCGGCCGCGTCGTCGCGCACGTCTCGGCCGCGGCCCTCGCGGAGGTCACGCTGCACGCTTCCGAGCCGTCGCGCCTCCGGTTCCTCCGTACGGGTCACCGGACGGTCCACGCTTGGGCGCGTGGCGTCCTCGTCGATGCCGCCGGCCCCGTCGATGCGGTCCGCCTCCACTACCGGCCGGCCACCGCGCCCGGCTTCCGCACGCCCTCCGGGGCCCTCGTCCGAAAATCGCGCCTCATGCGCTTCGAGTCGGACGGCACGGCATGGGCAGCGGGAGGTTGGGATGACACGGATTTGGATACTCAGCGACATCCATGAGGACGTCTATCCGTTCGTGTGGCCGACGCCGCCCGAGCATGATGTCCTCGTCGTCGCCGGCGACTACTGCGAGAAGCTCCCCCAGGCACTAGCCAGGATCCGGGACACGGCGCCGACGGACCGACCGATCGTCTACACGCCCGGCAATCATGATTGCTGGCGCACGAAGTGGCCCCGCGATCTGGGGCCAGCCCGGGTCCAGGCGGAGTTTCGCGGCATCCATCTGCTGGCCGAGGGCGAGAGCATCGAGCTCGACGGGACGCGGATCATCGGGGCGACGCTCTGGACGGACTTCGCAGTCGAACCGCGGCTGACCGCGCTCGCCCGCTCCGACTACGACCAGGGCCTCATGAGGGACCGCCAGCGGATCACGAGCACGCATGGCGGGTACGGTCGATGGCTGTCCCGCGACGCGATCACGGAGCACCGGAAGCACAGGGCCGCGATCAGGGACCGACTCGCGGTCCCCTTCGACGGGCCGACCGTCGTCGTCACGCATCATGCCCCCCATCCGCACAGCCTGCGGGGCGGGGGCTGGTCGGAGCCGCTCGACGGCGCCTACGCCTCGGACCTTTCGGACCTATTCGCCGGGGCCGACGCGCCGGCGCTGTGGGTGCATGGCCACGTCCACGAGAGCCGGGATTACCGGAGTGGCGGGACCCGGATCGTGTGCAACCCGCGCGGCTACGGGACCGAAAATACGGAGTTCGACGCGCGCCTGACGGTGACGCTGTGAAAGGCGCGGGTCTCGCCCTGGCGATCGCAGCGGCCGGTGTCGCCTCCACCCCGGGGATGGGCCCCGGCAAGTGGCTTGCCGTCGTCCGGCAGGTCGCCCCGGACGGGGCTGTCACCGGCCGCCTCACGTTCGAGCGGACACCGGCAGGCACGCGCTGGTCGCTCCGCTGCTACGATACCCGCGGCGGCCGGGCCGACGTGCACGCCTACGATGGCGTCGCGCCGGCCGAAGACGAATGGGTCATGGGGACGACCGCGGGAGGCCATTTCACCTTGGCCCTGAGGGGCGAGCCCCTGTTCGCGGCTTGGCTCGACGGCTGCCCGGGGATGGCCGAACCCGAGGCGATCGTCCGCGCGCCGGGCTCTCGGTGACCCTGTTGAACATAAGGGCCCCGATCAGGGCCCAAACCGTTATATCTTGAACATAAGGCCCCGGCCGCGACGCTATCTTGCACGAGAGAACCGGAATCACGCGCTATCTTGAACGAGTGGCGTCAGGCGGCCTTCACGACCGGCATCGTGGCCGCATCGTACGCCTTCAGGATCCGGATCGTCTCGGGGCTCCGGAGCCTGCCGTCCAGGAACGTCCCCGCGTCGATCGCGTCGAGCAGGATGGCGCACGTCGCCCGGATGTGGGCGAGATGGCTCACGCCGCTCTGCTCGTCCGCGTCCTCGCCGGCAGCCCACAGGGTCAGGTGCCGCTCGATGGCGCCGACGTACGTCTCGGCGTCGATCGGGTCCTTGCGCCAGTTGTGGCGTCCGTAGGCCTTGGCCGGGCAATCCGCCCCGAGACCGAGGACGGCCGCCTCCTGCACGAGGGCCACACGCGGGATCAATTCCAGCGGCAGCTTGCGCATGCCGGCGGTGCGCTTGGGGTTCTCACTTGGCATAGAACGCCCCAATCATGTCCTCTCCGGAGAGCCAGCCGCGGGTGCGATACCGATCCTCAGCCAGCTTCTCGGGGCAGCCCTGGCTAGCGATGTCCTCCAGGGTCGTCTCGCCGGCGTACGGATCGACGCGCTCGGCCTGCATGCAGGCCTCCAGCATGAAGTCCTGGTGGTAGAGCGTGAAGGCCGTCCAGCCCTCCGGGGGGCCGGCCTCCATGCTCGCGATCAGGTAGGAGCCCGGGGTGTGCTGGCCGATCGGCTGGACATACCACACGGGGATCTTGGCCTCGTGAGCCCAGGCGATCTCCTGGCGGATCCCGCGGGACTTCTCCCATCCCGGCAGCATCATCACGACGACGTGCTGGCAGGCCAGCAGCATGGCCCGGTCCCGCTCCATCCACTCGGCGTGGGTGAGCTTGGACCCGCCGACGGCCTCCATGCCGTAGGTGTCCGCGATCGGCGAGTAGACCGCCATGACCGTGGCCGCCTGGAGGGCCGAGGCCGCCCGGCAGGCGTCACGCCAAGCCGCTTCCTTCGTCGGGTACACCGTGAAGGGGGAGGCCATGTAGATCCGGTGGCCCGGGAACTTGGGCAGGGCGTCCCGCAGGACGGCGTTGTCGAAGCGGATCATCAGGCGTGCCCCTCGGGCTGCGCGTCGAGGATGGCCTCGCGGGCGCGCGAAACCTCCCCGTACGACCGGTGGTAGGTGATCGTCTGGAGCGAGCGCCCAGACAGGAATCCGGCCCCGTGGTGCCACGCATCCTGCGCGACCGGGGCCTGGTGCGATTCGGCCACCACCGCGCCGGCCTCGAAGCCGAGGAGGCGCTTGTGGTGGATGTGGAACCCGTGGGCGTAGCGGAACCGGGTCAGCCCCCAGTCCTCGGACCGGCGGGCGGCCATGACGCCCGGCAGGTCCTGGAGCTTCGTCTCGTGGCCGTGCGTCGCGGCCAGCATGACGCGGCCGAACCGGGCGTACCAGAACAGGCTCGGGTCCAGGTCGACGGCGACGCGCGGTTCGTTGCGGTACCAGGCGTAGAGGAAGTGGGCGATCGCGACGGCGCAGTGCTCGTCATGGTTGCCCTTCAGGATTCGGACCACGACCCGCTGGTGCCGGCGCAGCATGGCGTCGACCGTGCGGACCGTGAGGCGGCTCGCGACGTCGAACACCTTTGGGTAGCGCCCGTCCACGTCGAGCTGGTTGCCCGAGCGCGCCGTGCGGTTGTCCTGGTTGTCGGCGTGCATGAGGTCGCCGCCGCCCAGCACCACGCCGAGGTCCGAGGCCGGGGACCGCTCCACGACGTTCTCGACGGCGCGGCCGATGACCTCCTCGGCGATCTTCAGGTCCCAGTCCGTGCCGGTCTCGCGGCCCCAGGAGTGGGCCCCGATATGCCAGTCCGCGAGGGGCAGCAGGGTCAGCAGGTCGGCCGACGCGGCCGCCCGCGCCGGGATCGGCTCGTGGCGGGTCTGGTAGCCCTCGAACGCGCCCTTGATCGCCTCGACGACGTCGAGCGGATTCACGCCCTCGCGGGTCTTCACCCACTCCTGCGTGACCCGCCCGGATGCGTCCCGGAGCTGGGACACGCCCTTGACCACGTGGCCGGCCGGGATCTCGCCCTTGGCCCCGGGGGCCTTGGCCTGGGTCACGTATTCTCGGACGACCTCGCCCTCCTTGCCGTAGACCGCCGTGGTGCGTTTGATCGCGTACCCCGGCAGGACCGGCTCGGTGCCGAGAAGCCCCCGCTCGGAAGCGAAAGCCAGTTGGGTATCATTTACCCGCACGCCATCTGTGAGCTTCTTGAACCGCTCGCCGATCGAGGATCGGGCCATCCCGAGGGCCCTGGCGGCGGCCCCAACGTTGCCGGCGGACCGGACGGCGGCGAGGATCTCGGCATCGGTGACCTTGGCGGCGGGCATCAGGCGGCCTTCCGTGCGGGCTTGGACCAGGTCTCGCCGGCGGCCTTCATGCGGCGGCCCTCGTCGGCGACCCGGTGAATGAAGAGGCGGCCGATCCCGGTGTACCGGCGCAGGGCCACGCCCACGCCGTCGCGATCGACGAGGTCGGCGACCTTCCGGGGATCCACCTCGGTCAGGATCTCCGCGTAGCGGGTGGCTGGCTTGGCCATCAGAACCTCCAGACGGGCATGGGGCCCCAGACTTCCTTGGCGAGCTCGGCCCCGAGCATCGGGATCCCGGCGGCCATGGCCCACCACCAGACGGTGAGGCGGATCGGTGTCAGCGGATCCATGCGGGCTTCCCCTTGGCGGCGGGCGTCTCGACCCGGGGGGCCGGCCCCTCGGACGGCAGCGGATCGCGGGTCGGGCAGGTGAAGCCCGGGACGAGCTGGCCGCCCCCGAACGCCAGGGACAGGCAGACCCGCACGGCGATCGGGAGGGCGGCGGGCATCAGGTGCGCCTCCGCTGGACGGGGCGGTCGATCGTGGAGATCGCCAGGCGGCTGCCGACGGTGCGGATCGCCTCGGCGAGGTCCTCCGGCGAGTACCGGGGGGCGACCTTCTTTGTGGGCGACCTGGACCGCAGGAGCGCGATCTGGGCGCGGTAGAGGTCCTGGTCGACGACGGCGGTCATTTGCCCCGCTCCACGGAGAAGATTGCTCCGTCGAGGCGATCGAGCCGCTTCTCCACACGGTTCTCGAACCGCTCGATCCTGCTGCGGATCAGGTCGTTGTCCCGCTGCGCTCCGGTCAGGAGGCCGCTGACTTCCTGGCGGGGGACCACCGCGGTCTTCAGTTCGCGGATGTCCTCCTGCTGGCGCGCCATGGTGGCCGCGAGGGGGGCCTGCCAAGCGGTGCCGACGTAGGCCGTGAGCGTCACCATCAGGCCGACGAGCCCGAGGAGGAGCTGCCATTGAGGCTGCCCCGCCTTGTCGAGCTTCGAGCTGAGGCGGTCGACGGCGGTTACGACGTGGCCGATGGACTGCTCCAGCCCGTCGACGCGCTCGTCGAGCCGGGCGAGCCTCTCCTCGGTCCTGGGGGCGGTGGCGGTCACGAGAGCCTCACGGTCGGTACGCAGGCCGCAGGTGCCGTGGGCCGGATGACGGTGCCGTAGACGACCAGCGAGAGGCCGAGGGCGGCGAGGAGGACGGGGGCGAGGAAGCCGCGCTGGCGAGTCACGTCGGCGAGCTCGCGCCGGCGCCACTTGGCGCGGCGGTATTCGAGGTCGGCGATGAGGCGTTCGCGCTCGCGCAGCTGTTCGATCACGACGCGGGTGTCTCCGCGGCGGGGAGCTCGGCCGGGGCCACCGGCGGGGCCGGCTGCGGCTCGGACAGGCAGGCCCGGACGGTGTCGAGCTTGCGCCGGCAGTCCTCGCCGGCCTGCGCCAGGTCGACGACGTAGGGGGCCACGGCCTTCATCTTGGCCGTCGGGGCGGGCGGGGCCGGCTCGGGCGAGCAGGACAGGAGGCTCGGGGCGATCGCCGGGCGCACGAACTGGACGCGGTCGACGTAGACCGTGTCCGTCTGGCAGCCGGCGAGGCAGGCCCCGAGGGCGATGAGGGCGGCGAGGCGGATCACTTGCGCTTCCTCGTGTGCTTGGCGCCGAGGGACTCCAGCGCGGCCCGCAGGCTCGCCGGCTGCCCCGCGTCGTCGCCGAGCGGCTCGCCGCGCAGCACCCGGTGGACGGAGTCGTTGACCAGGGGGGCGGACTCGCCGGGCTTGGCCGCCAGCTCCCTGCGGAGGTCGGCGAGCTCGGCCTGGGCGGCGAGGCGGCCCTGCTCGGCGGCCTGGCGGGCAAGCTCGAACCGGTCGGCGTCGTCGCGGGAACGCTCGGCGTCGGCGGCGTAGGCGAGCGCCTGCGCCTCGTTGTCGGCCGCGAGCTGCTTCGCGGTCTTGGCGTTGACCTGCGCGGTGGCCGCGACGTGTTTGGTCTCGTCCTCGGCGCGGTTGGCCCGCTCGACGGCGACCGAGGCCTCGGACCGGTCGTACCGGATTCCCGCGCCGAAGATGGCCGCCAAGACCGCGAACAGCACGAAGCCGCCCGAGAAGTAGCAACCGACCGGCCCGAGGGCGACCTTGATGAAGGCGCCCATGGTCAGGCCTCCTTCTTGAGGAAGGCGGCGTACAGGACGACGGCCCCGGCAGCTTGCGAGACGGTCGTGCAGATCGCGTTGAGGAGCCCCGGTGCCGGCCCGCACGCCAGGGAGATCAGGAAGGCCGCCACCGACACGCGGAGGGCACGATCGATGAGGGTGCGGTCGCCAGACCCGAAGAGCATCCAGCCGGCGATGCAGATCAGCGCGGCGATCTGGGAGTAGTCCATCACGAGTGCACTCCGGCGAGGGCGGCCGGGAGGGCCACCAGGTGGGAGGGGGCCGACGGCAGCTCGTCGTGGAAGGCGAACGGGTCGGACGGGTCGAGCTTGAGGGGCTCCGGGGCCGGGGCAACGGGATCCGGCTCAGGCGCGTCTGCAACCGGGGCCGCCTCCGTGGCAAGTACGGTTTCGGCGACCTGCGGGGCGACCTCCGCGGCCGGCTCGACCGCCGCCGGCTGGATCTTCAAGCCGGCTGGAACCTCGACGATGGTCGCCTGGGGCTCGTCAGCCGCCGGGATCGTGGCGGGCGCCACGAACGCCGCCGGGTGCGCGTCGAGGGCGTCGGCGAGTTGCTTGGCCTTGCGGGTCGCCCACCACCGGTAGGCGAAGCCGCCGGCCGCCGCGAGGCCGCCCACGGCCGTGACCACGCCGACGAACGTCCCCACCGACGGCAAGGTGTTGGCCAGCGGGTTGAGGGCCGTGGTGACCTGGTCGACGAGGGTGGCGAACACGCCGCCGCCGGTGACCGCGTCGGCGACCGCCGGGGACGGTGCGGACTTGGCATCCGAGATGTGCGCCCGGACGTCCATGCCGGCGAAGTAGGTCGGCTGGTTCGCGTAGGCGCCGGCGACGTGCTCAATGGCGAGCTTCTGGAGCTGGTCGACGCGCGAGTACCAGCCGCGGCCGTAGCGGCGGAAGCGCTTGAGTGCCGCCAGGAAGGCCTTGCGCCGCGCCAGGGTGTCTACGATCAGCTGCTCCTGATCCGGATAGGCCCGGATCGCGGCAACCGTGGCGGCGCCCATGACGCCGTCGACCCGGACGGTGCCGAGTGCGCGCTGGACCCACTTGATCGACTGGACGGGGCCCGAGTGGACCGAGCCGTCGAACAGGACGAAGTCGATGCCGGACGGCAGGTCGTCGCCGCGCACCTTGTCCCAATACTGGGTGTCGTAGATCGCGCTCCGCTCGGCCGGGGCGATGGCGAACACGTCGCACAGCGGCAGGCCGTGGCTGAGGCGCCAGCCGTCGTAGACGTGCTGGGTCACCCCGTAGGCGGTGCGGCCGCCGGGATCCTTCGGATCGTCGACCTTCCCGCCCTCGAAGACGAGGACCTTCGCGAGGGCAAGCTCGAAATCGGTCTTCATTGCGGCCTCTGCGAAACGGGGGGCGTGAAGTGCGGGTAGCCGGCGACGATCCGGGCGGCGTCCTCGGTCGAGAGGAGCCGGGTCACGGGACCGGCCGACGGGACCGGCACGGGATTGAAGGGGGCCTGCCGGCGGCGCGCGGCGAGTTTTCGGTCGCTCAGGGCGCCGAGCGCGAGGAGGGCCAGCAGGCCGAGGGCGGAGAGGGCGCGCATCAGTCGTGCGCCCTGATGTGGGCCTCGTTCAGGGCCCGGAGCCTGTCCCGGGCCGAACGGAGAAGGGCGAGCCTGGCGCGCTGGTAGGCGCCGGCGAAGTTCTCGGTGGCCGTGAAGGTCTCGATGACCTCGGCCGCCATGAACATCATGTAGAGTCGATCGCCATCGACCTGTGCGGCGTGGACGGTGGCGACGAGGGTGCACTTGCCGCCCTCGCCGAACCGGGGCTCCTCCTCGCGGATCTGGCCTAGGCTGAAATCGAGGCGCATCAGGACGCGAGCCTCCCGTTGTGCGGGGGCTCGAAGGCCATCGCGAGGTAGGGGTCGACCCGCAGGCCGGAGCAGAACACCAGGAGGCGGCGCAGGGTCAGCGCCTCATGTTTGCCCTAGCGAATCGAGGATACGTCGAGGCGGGTGTGCTTGGCCCTTACCTCGCTGTCGCCGATGGCGACGCGGATCTGCTCGTTGGTCCGATGGCGGGCCTTCAGCTCGCACCGGAGGGCGTAGACGAGCCTCCGGCACATCTCGCCCTCGTGGGGCGTCATGCGGTACTTGCCGCGCGCTCCACGGCCCAGCTTGGGCGGGGCGGCAGAATCAACGTCGATGTGCGGATCCAGTTCCATGTCAAGGATGGAACCGTTGCACTAGGATTCGCGCAAGCGGGCGCCCCCCGGATTAGTCCGGCCTATGTCGCTTTGTCCCAAATCGAGGGGGCATTCGAAGGTGGACTAGGCCGCCGGCCTACCGGCCCGCCAAGTCCACAGGCTACCGTTTGTATGTGTCGTCCCCGGGTGGCAGCATCATGCCCAATACCCGCGCGCACGGATTCGTCCGGACGAAAGACGGGGTCTTCGCAGTGCCCTTGAAACACCACTGAACCCCGAATCCACTCTGGCAGGGATCCATGATCGACAAAGCCGATCCTTTCGTCGTCGCTATCCAGACAACCTTCCAGGACCGCTTCCCGGGTGCGACCATCGCCCCCCAGGAGGACGAGCGCGTCGTCGAGAGGCGGCTGCAGGACCTGCCCGTCGCCCGGGCGCCATGGTCGTCCTCGGCGCTCCGGGTCCACCGCCTCGGCTGGACCGTCTTCCCCCAGACCCGCGACGAGCGCCGCGCGCCCGGTAGCCCCTACGGCCACATGGTCAGGCACGGCGTCTGGCAGGAGCGCAAGCAGACGCTGACCGACGTCGCGGACATGCTCGGGGATTCGCGGATCGCCAACCACAACGTGGCGATCGCGCTGGGCGAGATCCCCGGGGTCTTCGTCCTCGACCTCGACATCACGGACCCCGCGATCTCGGGGGCCTTCCTCACCTTCGCGCTGCGCCGCCTCGGACAGGGATTCGTGCGCAGCTACTGGCAGAACTCGGGCAAGCTCGGCCTGATCTACAGGATGGATCCGGGCGACCCGATCCGAGAGAGCCGCCGCCTGCCGGTCCTCGATCCCGACGGAGGGGCGACGAAGCACGTCGTCGAGGTCCTGGCCAAGGGCAAGGCCTACACCATCCTCGGGACCCACTACCGCGCCGGCTCGGTCTTCCGGTACCGCAACATCACCCCGGCGGCCAACGGCCCCGAATACGCCGCGATGGTCTCGGCCGCGCAGCTCCAGGCCTTCCTGGAGGACGCGGCGCAGGAGGTCTGCCTCCTCGGGGCGCTCAAGCGCTACGGCGGCCGCGACGTCGTGTTCCACGAGGGCGCCATCGAGGCCCTCGTGGTCGAGGCCGGCAACCTGGTGGTGCCCGGTAGCGTCACCCAGGTCCGGAACGTGACCTTCAATGCGGAGGGCAAGGTCGTCGACGGCCGCGAGGCCTTCCTGACGAGCCGCGCCTTCGCCTACTGCATCAGGAATCCCGGTCTGGCCGCGACCCCGCAGGGACGCCACGCGCTCGCCGGGCGCCTCGCGCAGGAGGCCCACGATCGCTGGGACGGCCTTGGCGACCACCATCGCACCTGGCACGGCGGCCACGGCGACACGGACGTCCTGTGCTGCGCGCGGGCCCGCATCGAGTCCGCGGCTCGCACCGCCGCGAACCGCCCCGATTTCGTCCAGCGGGTCGGCCGGGACGAGACCGGTCGCCTGTCCCTGGTCCAGCGGGCCGCGATCGCGGCCCCGAAGGACGTGGGCGACCTGGCGTGGCTGACCGACGACGAGAAGTCCTCGGTCCTGCTGCGCGGGGTGTCGGTGGACGGGCAGGCCGAGAAGCGGCTCGCCCGGGCGATCGTCACCGACCAGCGGATCCGCGACCGCGAGCAGGAACGGGTGTCCGCCACGAACCGCATGGCGATCGACCGATTCGTCGGCCAGACCCGCGAGCGCCACGCCGACCCGTCGGCCGACGTCCCCGCCGTCATCCTGCTCAAGGCCCCGACCGGCGCCGGCAAGACCTCGCTGGCCGTCGAGGTGATCGCCGAGGACGTCGCGCGCCATGGCGCCTGCGGGCCGCGCCTGTTCCTCCTGCCCTCCTACAACAACATCGACGAGGTCGAGCGCCGGGCCCGCAAGGGGCGCAAGGCGGCCCCGGGCGCCGATTACGCCGCCATGGCCCAGGCCGCCGCCAACGAGGCGCGGCGCCACGGCCTGAAGGTCGAGGTCCTCACGGGCAAGGAGCGCGGCGGCTGCAGGATGGCGGCGCAGCTGTCCTTCCTGCGGGCGCAGGGCCAGCCGGCCTCAGCCCTGTGCCACCACAAGGAGCGCCTCCACGTCCCGCTCGCCGACAAGGACGCCGACCCGGTCTACGACGAGACCTGGTGCACCCACCATCCGGACGCCGGCGGCGATTGCCCGGTGATCCTCGCCCGCCGCCGGCTCGCCGACGCCGACCTGATCTTCGCACCGACCGTGTTCCTGACGAACCAGCTCCCCGAGGGTCTCGCGAAGGTCGTCACCGGTCTGGTGGTCGACGAGCGCTGCGCCTTCGAGATGATCCGGTACGCGGTCATGCCCCTGTCCGCCTTGGACCCGGGCAACAGGGGCGCGCCCATCCTGACGGCGAAGGAGAAGGCGGAGGGCGTCGACGCCGAGGGCATGGCGATCGAGCGCGACCACGTCGCCATCGAGGCCCGGCGCATCCTCCTGGCTGGGGGCGACGTCGCGCAGGCGTTCCACGGGGACGAGAAGCTGTCCGGGATGGTCGAGTCGGCGATCACGGTGTGCGGCCGCGGCCAGCGGTCGACCGGGATCAAGCCGAACGTCACGGTCGAGCAGCTCAAGGAGATCTTCACCGTGCCGGAGCGGGCCGGGATCCGCGAGGAGCACCGGTTCTGGAGCCTTGTCCGCGACAGGATCCAGGCCCTGCGGGACGACGCCCGCGGCCGCGAGCTCGTCGAGGCGAAGCTCCTGCCGGCCGAGGGGCGGACCTGGCGCGCCAAGGGGGCCCGTGACCACCGGGTGCAGATCCTCGACAAGGACGCCGTGGCGGGGATCGACGATCATGTGGTCCGCCTGTCCTGGATGGACGAGCCGAATTTGAAGGGCCATCCCACGCTGCTCCTGGATGCCTCCGCCGATCCGGAGATCATCGGCAAGTGCTGGAGCGGGCGCCCCGTCGAGGAGATCCGGGTCGACGCCTACCTCCACATGCGCACCGTGGTCTGCCTCGACGGCGAGTACGCCTCGACCGGCCTGGACGTCGGGCTGGCGCGCGACGACGAGAGGGCCGGGCGCATCGCCCACCAGATCGATCGGGTCCGACGGGTCGAGACGGCGCTGGCCGGCATCTACGGCGCGGGGCGCATCGCCACCTTCGCGGCCAAGCGCGTGCGGCGGGCCATGAGGCTGGCGCACGGCGAGGGCGAGAACGTCGATCAGGGCCATTTCGGCGCGGTCCGCGGCCTCGACTTCGCGAAGGACCACAAGGCGATTCTGACCGTGGGGCGCCTCGAATTCCCGAGCTGGGTCTACGACGCATGGGCGGCGGCCCTGACCTACGACGACGACGTGCCCGAGGAGCCGTTCGACCGGTGGGGCAACGGCCTGGCGACCGAGGGTGGCAAGATCGAGATGCCGACCGTGAAGCGGACCCTCCCGCTGCGCGACGGCCGGGACCTGACCTACGATGTCCGGGAGCTGCCGGGACGTTGGGGAAGGGCCGTCCAAAAGCAGATGCGGGAGGAGGAGCTGCTGCAATGCGCGGGGCGCCTGCGCCCGGTCTACCGCGACGGCGAGCCCCCGGTCTGGGTGGCCATGTCGAGCATCGTCCCCGAGGGGATCGTGGTCGACGCCGTGACGACGGGGGCGACCCTCGCCGACCTCAAGGGCGCCGCGAAGGTGCACGAGGCGGTCCGCCGCGTCGGCATCCTCGACAAGGACCTGATCCGGAACGCGGCCCCGGACCTCGCCGGCGACCTGTCGCGGGCCCTTGGCCTGTCCGGCATCGCCCTGGAGGGGAACCGGGCAGCGGCCGGCCTGGGCCTCGACCTGTACAGCGTGACGGTCGACGGGGAGACCCGGGAGATCTACGTCCCGGCGTCGTCGCCCGATCCGATCTCGACGGCGGTGGAGGCCTACGATCGGGCGGGCAAGCGCGTCGCCTCGATCCGGCTGGTGGCCAAGGGCGCGACCCCGGTCCCGTCGCAGCGGCGGGCCCCCGACGGTATCGACGAGGAGATCGGCCACCGGGACGAGCGGCGGGCGGCCGAGGACGCGGCGCGGGCCGCGGCGAGGGCCCTGTCGCCGGCGGAGCTCTCCCAGGACCCGGCGGAGATCTTCGCGAATTGCCCGCCCGAGCGGCTCCCCCCGAGGAAGCCGGTCTACCGGGACATCGGCACCGACGTGGTCCTGATCGGGGCCGGCTTCACGCCCGAGAAGGCGAACGAGATCGGCCGGCGCGAGGCCGCCGCGCGCGCGGAGCTTCGAGCGCGGCCACGGTCCCGGCCAGGTCCAGATCCTGTCCGAGCAGGGTCTCGGCCAGCCTGACCCGGCGGCGGCGGGCCCTCTCCTCCAGAGGGAGCCTGCCGCGGGATTGCCTCTGCCTCGGCTGCGCGGCCATCCGCGCGACGACGACCTTCACCGCCGTGGCCTCGCCACGGCGGTTGCGCAATAGCGCGCCGTCCCACCGGATTCCCGCCGTCGCCAGGTCCGTCGCGACGGCCTTGACCACGGAGGCCTCCAGGACCGCCGGCCAAGGCGCGTCGTGGACGCCCAGCGCCATGGGGGCCTGTTCGATGGGGATGTCCATGGCCAGGGCCCCCGTGCGGGTCCCATGGGCATTCCAGGCCTCGGGCAGCCTCTCCGGTGCGGCGAGCCAGGCGCAGGCCCGGAGGTAGGCCAAAGGGGCGTAGCGCCCCCTCATCCGCGAGACGGCCTCGCTGTCCCACCAGACGACCTCGTTCGACGAATCGGTGCCCGCGTCGCCGTAGACGTGGGCGGCGTAGGCGAGCCGGGCCTCCACGAGGACCTTGGTCGACATCGAGGACAGGGTCCTCCACCCCGAGTAACCTGTGGTCCGCATGAGGTCCGGGACCGGTGCCCAGCCGGCCACGCAGGCCTTCAGCTGGGCGGCCCGGGACAGGGCCCCGAACATCTCGGGCCCCGACATGCAGAGGTCCTCGCGCAGGGCGGGCCACGAGAGGTGGATCGCCTCCATCTGGCTGCCGGCGCCGGCGAGCTCGTCGAAGGCGAGGCGGTCGCAGCGGCGCGCGAAGGCCTCCTCGGGATCGTCGGCGATCGCCGCGAAGCGGGATAGGACGCCGAGCAACAGGTGCACGGCGCCGGAGGTCACGTCGCGGCTGCCGCGGGGGCCTATCGGGAGGGCGAGACGGGTCGCGATCTCGCGGGAAATCGGGAGGATCCTAGGCATGGATCCATGAAACACCCCGGGAACGATAACATCAAACGCTGGAACAACGACTTACCCGGATCGGCTCACCAATTTGAGGGGGGACTATAGGGGGGAGCCATATCCTATGGAGATATCAGGGGGGTCCTAGGGGTTTCCAGGGCTACCGTCGCGCCGCGCAAGCGCGACGCTCCGTCCGCGAAAGCCGAGCTAGCCGTGGGAAGGGTTGTCGTAGGGCGCTTCGCGCTGAAGGAATAGGGGCAGGTGGCCGACGGCCCCGCCGACGCCCCCGGGAACCCCGGATTCCTGCCCGCCTGGGCCGGTCGATGGGTTCGGCGCTGTCCTGGGACCTCCGGGCCGCAAGACGCGGCTGTACGGGGCGCTAATGCGGTCGGGCCGGATTTGAGGTTTTCATCCCCGGGGCGGATCCTGCGTATCGACACGGAGGATTACCCATGGCCGAGGACCTGCTGCCCCTGACCAAGGCCGAGCGCGACGCCAAGGCGGCGCGTGCCGGTGCCCTGCGCTGCGCCAAGTGGCGCCGGCGCGTGAAGGAGCGGTCCGCCGTGGACGAGGCGCTGGTCGACGCCTTTCTCGCACTGCACCGGGAGCGCCGGCAGGGGACCGAGACCGCGCCGATCACCCTGGGGGACGTGATGCGCCGGGGCCGCAGCCGGCTCGTGGCCTTCGGCGCGGATCCCACCGCCGCGGTCGCGGCCATCGCCCGTCGCCTTCAACCGGAAAATCCGATCGCCGCGGCCTCGGATCAGCTTGACGGCGTTTGCGGTAATCGTTCCGGGGCCCTAAACTGATTCGTACCAGACCTTGGACTGTCGGTCGTTCGCGAGCGTGGTGTCTTCGGCTTGGGCAATGCGAAACTGGCCCGTCGTCGAGTCATCAGGCTCCGACGGGCCGCCTTTTCGTGAGAGGCGGCCATGCCCGGTTTCAACGTCAAGCTCGACCTGGAGAAGGCGGTCAGGGATGCCGCCGAGGCCTTCGAGACCCTGGGGTCCGGCGGGGCCTTCGCCCGCGCCGTGGCGTACTCCCTGAACGGCGTCGTCATGGACGGCGTGGGCCGCTTCCGCGATCACATGCCCCAGATCTGGAAGTACGCGAACGCCTTCACCAAGCGCGGCCTCTGGTACGACATCGACCCGAACCTCCTCGACCGGATCCAGAACGCCGGCGAGGCATCGGCCTCGGTCCTCATCCTGCCCCAGCAATCGATCTGGCTGAAGTACAGCTTCGGTGAGGGCCCCAACGTCCGCGAGCCCGGCGACGTCGGCATCGAGGCGTGGTTCGGCGACCAGACGACGGTGAAGATCCCGGTCGTCCAGAACATCCAGCACACGGTCGGCGGCCACATCCTGCCGGGCGGAAAGCTCGCCCCGGAAGACGCGCGGCGGATCGCCCAGCTCGCCGCGGCCGGCTACTCGCGTAACACCAGCATGTCGACGCGCGGCTCGGCGAGCTGGGGGGCCTTCGAGCTCAAGGACGGCGACCCGCAGGCGAATCGGTCGTTCTATCGCGGCCCCGGCATCTACGCCCGCCCGCCCCGCGGCCGCGCGGACCAGGCGCGCAAGCGGACCGTCAAGGCGATGAAGGAGGGGCGGCGCGGCAAGCCCACGACCCAGTTCCAGGACGCGTCCGGCCGCAACCGCACCGTGCCGAAGGTGGTCAACCTGGACACTCCGAGGTTGCTGTTCCTCAGCAAGCCGGACGCCACATACGAATCCGTCGCGACCCCGTCCTGGGACGCGGACATGAAGGCGGCGGCCGAGACCATGTCCGATCGGATGATGGTGGAGCTGGCCAAGCAGATCGACCACGCGCTGGGGAAGATCCGATGACCATGCGATCCGCCGTGGACAGGATCCCGGACCCGATCTACCCGGCCACGCCGATGATCGTCGAGCACACCACCCTCGATGAGCTCTCCCGCGTGTTCCTCGCGCACGTCCGCGCCGCTGGCCTGTTGGAGTCGAGCGAGACGGTCCGGGCTGCCCATGGCGAGCTCATGGAGATCGCCACCCTGACGAAGCTCTCCACGTGGGGCGAGGTCCTCCGCCTGGACGGCGCGGAGATCCTGCTCGCCCGGGCGCTCCAGGACCTGGGGATCGCCGGGGTGAGCCTGCCCGACGACCGCGTGCTCCACTGAAACGGCGCGACCGCGACGACGACTTCGTGCAGGTCACCCTGCTGCTCGCCCTCGCGGTCGTTGTGGTGCTGATGGTGGCGATGGTCCGCCAGGCGCACGCGGATGTGGGCCCCGATCAGGGCCCAACCGTCACTCGTCCCGGATCCCCAGGAGCTTCTTGAGCCCGGACTGAATCTCGACCGTGGCCGTGGTGCTGCCGCGGTCGAATCCAGATTTCCACGCGCCGATCGCGATCTCGACCTCTCGCCTGCTGGCATTGGGCGGCATGACGACCAAAGGTCGGGAATGGTATATGAGGGCCTCTTTGTCGTAGACCGCGACGCAGGCGACCCGCTCCGCGATCGTCGATCCCGACCTGATCACCGCCCAGATCTTGAAGCCCGGAATATCGCCGATCTCGCGCACCGCGGCGCGGATCATGCCGTGTTCCTGGGTCTTCGCGAGCTCCTTGCGGTAATGCTCGATCGTGGTCGGAATCCGCGCGCGCCGCGCGCGTCGAGGTCTCGGTGTGGGGCTGGGGCCGGTTCGGGGAATGCTGGCTGATCGGCCACTTCGTCCTCGACCAGCACATCCCGTTCTCGCCCCAGAGCCGGTCCGCGCTGAAGGCCATCATCAAGCGACCGTGGCGGAAGCGGAGCGGGAAGGTCCTCCACTCGGGGGCGGCCTTCTTCGACGCCGGCGACGGCAACATGATCAACGAGGTCATCGACTTCTGCGCCGACCCGGACCTCGCCCGCTGGAACGTCTTCCCGGTGCGCGGCGCGCCCGAAATGACCGGCAAGCGCAAGCCGGTGCTGGGCGAGCGGGACGGCCTGACCAAGGACGGTAAGAAGTTCCTCTGGATCGGCACCCAGGGCGTGAAGGACACCCTCGACCGGTCCCTGCGCACGAGCGAGCCGGGACCGGGATTCGTGCATTTCCCGCACGCGATGGCCGAGAACCCGGTGCTCGCCCGCTATTTCGATGACATGCTGGCGGAGGCCCCGAAGAAGGACCCCCGCACCGGCCTGTACCACTGGGTACGCAAGAGCACGGTGTTCACCGGCGAGGCGTGGGACTGCTTCGTCTACGCCTACGCCGCCCTGGAATGGGTCAAGCGCCGGTACCCGAGCGTCGCGCTGGAGCTGATCCGCAGGACACCCGAGGACGCGCCGCCGCGGCTGCGCTACGATGGCCGGGACCTCTCGGCCATGTCCGACCTCAGCCAGGAGCTCGGCATCATCTCGCGCCCCGGACAGGCCCTGGAGCATCGCCAGCCGATCATGCCGCGCCCCGCGGCGCCGGTCGCGCCCCGGCCCGCGGCGCCTCGCCCCATGATCTCGACGCGCAGCACCTTCGGCGGGGCGCGCTAGGCGCTTTGCCCGTGGCATTGGCCCGCGCGAGGGGCGGCAATGGGGCTCTCCGCGGAGTTGCCCTGTGCCAATCCCCTACGGCTACACGCGAGGCAACACGGCTGCCCGCATCGCCTACCTCAAGGAATCGATCGAGGCGATCGAGGACGGCTATACGGCCGGCTCCGACGTCATCGAGTACCCGAACGCGGGCCGCCTTGAGCAGCTGAAGCGCGCCGATGCCGAGGGCCGGCTGCGCCAGCTCTACACGCAGTACGCCAAGCTCATCGGCGACAAGGACCTGCTCGCCGAGGTCCAGACCGGTCCCCGATTCGTTCGGGTCGTCGGGACCCCGAACTACGTCCCCGGCTTCTATAGCCCATTCGGGTTCGGCTGGGGGCGGTGCCGCTGATGGCCCGTCGCCAGGCCCCCCGCAGCGCGGCTCCCGCGCCCGTCGACACCAAGAAGTCGATGATCACCCGGGCGGTGGACACCCTGTTCAAGGGGGCCCGCCAGGGGATCGCGCAGGCGCGCGCCAGCTTCCCTTGGGCCGGCCGCTACGCCACGCCCGTCGAGGCGCTCGACCCCAAGTTCAAGATGCCGGCGGTCGGCTCGATGGGGCCGCTGGAGAACGCCCGCTACGCCCGCCAGACCATCAACCTGGCGCGCCACGCCTACAAGAACGATGCGAACATCGCGCGCGGCTTGGCGCTGGTCCTGTCCACGATCATCGGGACGGGGCCCCTACCGACCTCGAAGTTCCCGGAGCTGCAGCGGATCATCCGCCAGCACCTGCCCGACATCCACAACCGCGGATCCATGTCGTGGGGCGGCCTCATGCTGGCCGCCGCCACCATGGAGAAGGTGGACGGAGAGGCGTTCTTCCAGGTCCGGCCGCGCGCCCTCTCGGACGGCCTGACGCTCCCGTTCCAGCTGGAGCTGATCGAGGCCGAGCAGGTCGACCACACCAAGACCCTGATCGGCGAGAACGGCAACCGGATCTTCACCGGCATCGAGGTGAACGGGATCGACGTCCCGACGGCCTACTGGAAGTATCCGGTCCACCCACTCGACGGCATGGCGCTCTCGCTGAACGGCGGCGCCAACATCCCGACCCCGGTCCCGGCGAGCAAGATCTTCCACCTCAGGAAGCCGGTCCGTCCGAACTCGATGCGCGGCGACTCGGCGCTCGCGCCGGTGCTGGTGCGGCTGTTCCAGCTGCACAATTACGAGTTCGCAGAGGCGACCCGCAAGCACGTCTCGACCCTCGTCACGGGCTGGATCACCCGCCCCGCCGGCGAGGAGGGACAGGCCTGGCCGGGCGAGTACCAGAACCCGGATGCTGCTGCGATCGCCGCCTCGCAGCAGGCCGCCAAGAGCGAGATCCAGCTTGAGGCCGGCATCCTCACCGAGCTTCCGGCCGGCACCGAGATCAAGTGGAACAACCCGCCGGACACGGGCCAGAGCTACGAGCCCTACGTCCGGTTCGCCCTCCAGTACATCGCCGCCGCCGTCGGCGCGACCTACGAGGATTTCACGGGCGACTGGAGGGGCACCACCGACCGCACCTGGCGCGCCGCGCAGGTCGCCCTGCGCCAGTTCGCCGACACCGAACGCGACCGGATCGAGACGCAGCTCCTGCGCCCGCTCTACCGCATGATGGTGGACATGGTGGTGTCCCTGAAGCTGTGGACGCCCCCGGCCGGCACCAAGGACTGGGAGCTCTACGAGCACCGCTGGCGCTGGGTCGCCGCCAAAAACCCGAACCAGTACCAGGAGGGCAACGCCCTCCTGCTTCAGGTCCAGGCTGGCCTCATGTCGCGCGACGCGGCGATCGAGGCGATGGGCGAGGATCCGGTCGAGGTCGACGCGCAGAACGCGGAGTCGAAGGCGCGCTCCGAGGCGATGAATCTCTACTACTCGGCCTTCCTGCCGCCGCCCCCCGGCGGCGCGGCGGGCCTCGGTCCCTTCCTCACCGGCATCATCGGCGGGATCGTCGAGGCGCAGGTCAAGGAGCGCCTGGAGCAGCAGCTCAAGGACGTCGGCGGCACGGCCATGCCGAATCCCGAGCCCGAAAACCCCGACACGCCCGGGTCGCCGACCGCGACCCGGTCCCGATCCGCCTCGACGGCGTCCTGATCGACACCACCCCGGACGGCTATCCGCTCCGGGCGGTGGTCCGCGAGGAGACCGTCCAGGAAGAGGTCGCCAAGCGGATCGACTGGGTGACCAAGACGGTGGTGACCTACGCGGTCGCGGACCTGCCAAGGGCCCCGAAGCGCGGCGACCACGTGTTCCTCGACGGCGTCGAGCTGGCGGTGGCGATCGCGTTCGAATACCGCGCCGGCAACGTCGACTGCTACCTCGCCGCGACCAGGAACGGCTGATCCGCCCGGTCGCTTTGCCCGTGGCATTGGCCCGCCCCGGAGGGGACGCTCGCTCCATCGAGGAGTGAGATCCCCTTGCACGACCGGCAGGCGATCAGGAATGCGGTGGCGGACCGCCTGCGCTCGCAGGTGGGTTCGCTCGTGCCCGGCGGCATCCATGCCGGCCGGGCGGCGGGCATCGTCGCCGACGGCGAGCTCGCCGCGATCTTCGTCGACGTGATGCGGTCGAAGGGCGAGCTCTTCTCCGAGCAGGCCAGCTCGCTGCTCCGCAGCTACTTCGTCCACGTCATCATCGTCGGGGACGGCCCCGAGCCGGACCTCGCCGATCCCGGCGAGCCGTCCTGCTGCGACGCGCTCGACGACCTCGCGGTCGCCGTCGAGGGCGCCCTGAAGCGCAACGACGTGCTCGGGCCCCGGCCGGTCCTCGGGCTGCGCCCGGCCGAATTCGGATTCGTCGACGACACCCTGACCGCCCTGCCGGGCGGCAAGGGCGCGATCGCCCACCTCACCCTCCGCTTCATCATCACGCTCGTCCAGGAGGACGGCGCACCCGTCAGGAGCTGACCATGCCCGCCGTTTTCCGCGCAGCATCCGCGAACCTCAAGAAGCTTCTCTCCGGCCAGGCGCTGTTCCAGCCCCAGGGCCAGAACGCCGCCCGCAACCTCGGCGACTGCGAATTCCAGCGCAACGTCAAGACCGAGCACGTCGACCTGACCTCGAACGAGGTGCCGGAGAAGCCGATCCTGGCCCGCGTCACCACCTCGGTGAACGAGGACTTCAAGCTCACCTGCATGAGCTTCGGCCCCGTCGTCCAGGCCCTGTCGTACATGGCCCCCGTCGGCGAGACCTATACCCAGGCCGCGGTCAACGCCGGCGTGGTCAACATCCCGGCCACCGCGAAGTCCGGCGACATCTTCGACTGCGTGGATCCGAACACGGGCGCCAAGGTCTACGGCGTGATCTTCACGAACGTCGACTACAGCCACTACAACTACGACCCGCTGTCCGGCCGCGTCGAGGTCCTCGTGTCCCCGGGTGCCGCGGACCAGGTCGACTTCACGGCCCCCGCCGTCACGGCCGACATGGGCCGCGCCTTCTTCCGCGTGCTCCAGTTTCGCGAGATCCGCGGCAAGCTGATCATCCGCGAGAACAACCTCTGGGGTCCGAACCAGGACCACGTCTACCCGCTCGTGTCGTTCCGGATGAACGGTTCGCAGAACCTCATCGACAACGGCAAGGAGCCGACCAAGGTCGAGATCGACGGCCTCATCGAGTTCGACGTCACGCAGCCCGTCGGCAAGGAGCGCGGCTACGTCGTCGACCTGCCGACCGCCTGACCGAATCCGGGGGTGGCGCAGGCCGCCCCCTCACGCCTTCATCCACCGTAGCGGAGGGGAACCGCTTCCATGTCCGACAAGCTCACCAAGGCCCAGGCCGAAGACCTGTATTCGTACGTCGACGAGCTCGACTACGAGCCCTTCGAACTCATGCCCGCCCGGGGCGACCAGCCCGCCAAGGTGGTCCAGTTCCGCGGCGCCACCGCCGGCGAATATTTCCAGGGCATCGTCAAGCGGTTCCCGGTCGTCGAGGCCGAGTACGTCGACGGCATCAAGCTCGGCGTGAGCCAGGCCAAGGCCGCCGCCGAGAAGGAGGCGCGCGAGATCGCCGCCGGCCGCGGCAAGATCGGGTACCGGCCCCCGGCCGACCCGGTGGCCCCGGAGTCCGGTCTCATGCAGTTCGACCTCGTGGCGTTCGCCGAGAGGGAGATCGCCCACGGCGTCGAGGTGAAGGCCGCCCTCATCGCGATCTGCGTCGACCGGGCCGGCGACCGCGCCTTCGAGGCGCACATCGTCAAGCACCCGCGCTTCGCCGCGTTCGCCGGGGCCTGCGACCGCAAGACGAAGGGGGCGCGCCCTTTGGATTTTTCCGGCGCCGTGACGGAGATCTTCCTGGGCGAGATGGGTCCGGTGAGCCCCGACGACGAGCCGACGGAGACGACTTCGGCCTCGACCGAAACCTCCTCGTCGCAATCGTAAAGGCCGTCAGGCTCCTGAAGATCCTCGGCTACGCCGGGGATCCCTGGAAGCTGACGATCAACAAGCTGTTCTTCGACCTGATGCTCCTCCGGGAGGACCGGAGGCGGGAGAGGGTCAGCGACACGGTCGCGATGCGGTGGGCGACCCTGGAGGGGGTCAAGCCGGAAGAGTTCCAGGAATTCCTGGACACCATGCCCTGATAGGAGTCCCCGCCGGTGGCGATGCGCCGCGAGATAGCCGACCTGAGGACGACCTTCTCGGTCGGCGGCGTGGGGGACGTCGTCGCCGGCGCGAAGGCGGCCGTCGCCGGCATCCTGTCGATGGTCGATGCGCAGGGGAAGCTCGGGCGCTCCGCGTCCGGCGTCGCCGCTGCGCAGGCCGCGGCCCAGGCCGAGATCGAGCGCTCCGCCCGCGCCGCCGAGGCCGCCCGGGGCCGCCTGGACAAGGCCCGCGTCTTCAACGAGCAGGTGGTCAAGGTCGGTCGCCAGGCCGAGTCCGAGGCCGCCTCCCGCGGCGCCGCGCGCGTCGCGCAGGTTCGCGAGGAAGGCCCCGCCCGCCTGCAGGCGTTCCGCGAGGCGATCAAGAAGGCCCGCGAGGAGCGCGGCGCCGTCGCCCGGGCCACCGCCACCTTCCTGCGCGAGACCGAGGCGCTGAAGCGCAACCCCACGGTCTTCGCAGCCCGCGAGAAGGCCCGCGCCGACGAGCAGGCCTCGATCGAGGCGGTCAAGTTCGCCGAGGAGGCCTACTGGAAGGAGAAGGAGATCCAGCGCCGGCGGGTCGAGGACGCCAAGCGCGCCGCGGCCGACCGGGTCAGGATCGTCAAGGACCAGACCGCCACCGACGCGGCCGAGGGCAAGCGCCGCCTCCAGGACGAGGAGCGGGCCGAGAAGGCGCGCGTCGCCCGCGAGGCGGTGTCCGCCAAGTCCCAGATCGACGCCCTGAACCGGGTCGAGCAGGCCCGGACCCGCGCCGACGCCATGGGCCGCGATAACGGCGACGTGGGCCGGTTCGACCGCAACGTCCGCGCCGCCCAGCGCGACCCCGAGCGGTTCGAGGCCCTGGTGGCCCGCCGCCGCGCCGCCCACCGCCAGGCCATCGAGGAGATGCGCCGCACCTCCGAGCAGGCGCTGATCAACATCGCCCGCGCATCGGCCGACGAGGTCCGGTCCGTGCAGGCCTCCGAGGAGCAGCGCGTCCGCGCCGCCGAGGCCGCGGCCCAGCGGATGGGCCACGCCGCCGACGAGGTCGCCCGCGCCTGGATCAAGGCCGAGCGCCTCATCCAGCGCGCCGCGGGTCAGACCGAGAAGGAGCGCGAGCGCGCCGCCGCGGCGGAGATGCGGGTCCAGCAGGACTACGCGCGCCTCGTCATGCGGTTCGAGCGCGACCGCGAGCGCGAGGCCACCCGGACCGCCAACCTCCAGGCCCGGGCCGCCGATCGCGCCGCGCGGGAATCCGTCCGGGCCGCGCAGCGGCGGGCCCGGGCCGAGGAGCGCGCCGGCCGCGAGGCCGTGCGCATGGCCGAGCTGGCGCAGCGGGCGAACGAGCGCGCCGCGCGGGCCTCCGAGCAGGCCTGGGAGCGCAACATGCGGGCCCTGTCCGCCTTCCAGCGGAACCTGCCCAAGCTCGGCCTGCCCGGCATCGGCAACCTGGCGAAGGCCCTGTCGACCAAGGGCATCCTGCCCATCCTCGGGAACGCGCTCGGCGTGCCATTCCGGTTCGCCCTCGGGGTGGCCGGCGTGCCGGTGCTGCGCTCGTTCGCGGTCGAGATGGGCCGCATGACCCGCCGCCTGGCGGGCGGGGCGGCGCACATCGCCATCGCGCCCCTGAAGGGCATCGCCCGGGTCGTCGGGCACGTCGGTGGTGGCCTTGTGCGGCTCGGCCTGGGGGCCGTGCGCGTCGGGTACAGGATCACCCGCTGGCTCGGCTCGCACGCGATCTCGGTCCTGCACCGGCTCGGTTCGGCCGCCGTCTCCACGGCGCGCAAGGTGGCCGGCATCGCGAAGAACCATGAGCGACGACTCACCCCTGGGCGGAGGCCCGATGGAGCAGGCCGCCGCGATCCAGGCGGCGAACCGGACGCGCCCCGGGATCGAGCCGCGGCTGGGCTCCGGCTTCAACCTCGACGGTCCCGCCAGGCCGCTGCAGTCCATCGACGGGAACCAGGCCGCGAACCCGGGCCAGCTCGTCAACTACAGCTATTCCCCGCCGCTGCCCAAGCTCGGAGCGCTGAACCCCGACAACTCTTCGACGAACCCGGCGCAACCGTACCACGACGGCTTCCAGCAGCTCCTCATGATCGGCCAGGTGCAGATCGGCTGGAAGTGGCAGACGTCGTCCGGCGGCGGCTCCGGGGGCCCGACGTTCAATTCGACGCCGAAGGACTCGAAGACCGGCACGCTGCTGGGCGGCGTCGATCCGAACTCCCCGAACAACAACCCGCCCGTCCACTTCGTCGACGACCTCCCCGCAGGCTTCGCAGGATAACCCGCCGTGCTGCCCCCCATCACCCTCCTCGCCAACAAGGGCGCGCCGCTTACGGCCCAGGAAGCCGACGGCAACATCGCCAACCTCGACTCGCGCGTCACCACGATCGAGCAGGAAGGCCTCACCGCGACCGGGATCCAGGTCATCACCTTCGATCCGGTCGCGAACACCCTGCTCGTGACCCTGACCGACGGCACGACCTACGGCCCCTACGCGCTGCCCTCGGCACCGTTCACGGCGCGCGGGGACTGGGTCGCCGGCACCGCCTACCGGGCCAACGACCTCGTCTCGTTCAATGGCGGCTCGTACCTCGCGATGATCGCCCACACCGCCGGCACGGACTTCCCGACCGACAAGGCCGCGGGCAAGTGGATGACGATCGCGCTCCAGGGCCAGCCGGGGAAGGACTTCTTCACCTTCCAGGGCCCCTACGACGACACGGTCCAGTACAACGTCGGCGACGGCGTGCTGTGGACCGACCCCGCCTACACGTACGCCGGGCCGCAGCTCTACCGGCTGAACGTCGCGATGCCGGCCGGCACGAAGCCGAACGCAACGGGGCCCAGCTCGGTCCCCGGTTATGCGGGCACGCCGTATTGGTTCATGGTCAGCGTGCCGCCCCAGACCGTCGAGGTGAATTTCTACAGCGCAATCGTCCTCGCCAACGTCCCGCCCGGCGCGATCCTGTTCCGGCGGCGGTTCGCCAGGGCCACGCGGTTCCTGCAGAGCTTCAGCGGCTACGCCGTCCTCGACACCGCGCCCAAGAACGACCTCACCCTGCAGGTCTTCCAGAACACGACGCAGATCGGCATCGCCTTCTGGGCGGCCGGGTCGAAGGTGGGGTCGATCGGCCTGTTCAACGCGACGCCGATCATCTTCGCGAAGAACGACCTCCTCCTGATCGCCACGCCGCCCTCCGGGAGCTCGGGGACGGCCGCGGACCCCAACGCCACGGGGCCGGATATCGGGATCGTCGGCTCCCTCGCGTAGCGCGTGCGCACGTCGTGCGCTCTGCGCACATTTTCCGGAGAAACGCGATTCATTCCCTGGACCGCGTTACCTCTCCGCGTGTCGACACGGCCCCGCGGCGGCGACACCGTGTCGAACATTTTCGAGAAACGCGATGCGATGGATAGGAGTAACGGGGGGAGCGCCCAGGCCCTCTCGGACATCCCTGCGTAGCGATCCGTTAACCCCGTCCACAGGCGGCGCTTGACCGGGATTCCCGCGTCCGAATCAATGGGGTCCACGGGTAACGCGAACTCGCGGAGCGGGACATGGGCATCGGGATGGATCTGGCGGTCGACCTGGGCCGCACCGCAACCCGGGGCGCCGCGATGATGGAGGCTCTCCGGGCCGGCGTGGAGGCCTCCGCGGCGCGTCGCGAGGAGCGTCGCCAGGCCGGCGTCGTGTCGGTGCAGGTCCTCGCCGCCTGCCTGAAGGATGCCCGGAAGACCGAGGGCCAGGCCATCGCCGCCGCCCAGACCCTGGAGGCCGAGAACGCGGAGCTCCGCGCCGAGCTCCAGGCGATGTGGGAGGCCCTGCAGACCTCCAGCGACCGCGCCGCCCGGGCCGAGGCCGCGGTGATCGAGGCCGCCAAGATCGCCCGGGCCCGCCGCCTCCACGCATAGAAAAGGCCCCGGGTCGCCCCGGGGCCTGACGGATTCCCGAGCCCCGGTCCCGCGGTCACATCCGCATGGCCGGGGCTTCGTGCACGTAGGCCTCGGGCGGCACCGCGTACCGCCGCGCCAGCGAGACGCCCAGGGCCTCGTCGGCCCTCTCCGCCTCGCGCCGGTCCCCGCGCTTGCGCGCCGCCGCGGCCTGCGCCTCGCACATCGCGTCGATCCTCAGCTCCCTAAGGGCGGTCTCCAGGGGCAGGCCCTCCTGTGCGTACCGCGCCTGGACCTCATCGCGCGAGTAGATCCGCGGCACGCCCGGGATCATCCGGTCGTTGCGGAAGTGCGCTTCCAGCTGCCCGACCGAGAACCGCGCCAGGCCCTGCCGATCGTCCTCGCTCATGTCGGCGAGCCAGAAGCGAACGGAGTCGGGCAGCTTCGCCTCCCGCTCCCCGATCCGCCCGGCGATCAGGTCGAGCATCCTCTCCGAGACGAACGGCGCCCGCTTGAAGGACGGCTTGGCCTCGGGGGCCTTCGGCACGATCGGGCCGGTATCGGCCGCCACGGCGGCGTCGGCGATGTCGCCCGGCCCCGGGGCCCGCGCACCCAGCAATCCCGCGACGGCGGCGCCGGGGACGGCCGCGACGTGCTCGGCCACGTCGATCGCATCGTGGGCGACCTCCAGGGCCCCCTCGTAGACGTCCTCCGCGACCTCGGCCGCGGCGGCGGCGCCGCCCTTGAGCCGCTGGGCCAACCGCTTCAGCGACCGGGCCATCCTCCGGAACGCCCGGGCGAGAAATTTCCAAAAAGCACCCACGACACCCTCCACCGAACCGGGGCGACGGCGCCGCCCCCGATGGATCGATTGAAGGACTCGCGGACGCAATCGACAAACGCCGGGATTCGCCACGGACGCGAATGTCCGGACCAAACCCGGGAGTGCCAAAGTCGCGCAAGCGTGTGCGGAGTGGTGCGACATTCAGGTGCGACCACGGTAATTTACACGCGCGGAGAGATTGGCAGAAGCCTCGGTGATTGCAGGGGAATTTCCGTTTTCCGACACGACCGAAAATAGCGAGAAACGCGTTACCTCAGCGACTTAGCGCAAGATTTTCGCGGAAAGCTCGATTCGCCGACTGGCCAAACCCTCCGGTCGTTGTATCCTCACGCTCGGAATAACGAGACGAAGATCACCGTCACGTTACGAGTGTCTGAGGGTTTCCAGTGGCCTGCCAAATCCCCGAATCGGTCCTGCGCGCGGCGCTCGCCGGCGGCGCCACGTACGCCGCGATCGCCCGTGCGCACGGCGAGGATCCAGCCGCGGTCCGGGCCCGGGCCATCGCCCTGAAACTGTCGAGGAGCCGTACGCAGGGCCGGCTGCCCCCGGAGCCGATCCTGCGGATCGCCCTCGGCATGGACGGCGTCTCGCAGGCGCGCCTCGCCCGCGCGTGGGGCGTCCACCCGGACTCGGTCTCCCGCGCCGCCCGCCGCCTCAAGGCATCCGAGGGCGGCCGGTGAGCAAGCGCCCCATCCCCCGATCGGAGGTCATCATCCGCATCCGGGCCGCCTGCGTGGCGGCCGGCGGCCAGTCGCGCTTCGCGGCGGCCTGCGGGGTGAAGGCTCCGTACCTCTCCGAGGTCCTCTCGGGCGTGAAGCCCCCGGGGCCCGCGGTGCTCGCCGCTATCGGCCTGCGCAAGGCCGATCAGCCCCCCGTCTACATCCCCGTCGAGAGGGAAGGGACTCGCAATGCCCAAAAAACGTGACCGCGACAGCGTGGACGAAAAGGTCCTCGCCCCGCTCAACCCAGTGAAATTGTACCGCCTGTCCGTCAGCCACTCCTTCGACGCGGTGTGCGAGCTCCACGCCATGCGGAGCCGCGACGTCCTGTCAAAGGCCGTGACCGAGGGGCGCCGCATCGTGAAGGGCAGTCCCACGGTGCGGTCGCGCCGCTCCGCCGAGGAGATCGCCGCCATCGTCGGCGCCGTCTTCCGCGAGGGCGGCATCACCGACGCGGCCCGCGCCCTCGGGCTCACCATCACCCAAGTCAGCCGGGCGCTCCAGGTGGCCGGCGTCACCGACTACCCGCGCGTCGGCCGGGCCGAATCCGCCCGGCGCCTGCGCGCCGTCCAGCGCCGCAACGCCTTCGAGAGGGGGAACCCGTGAAGAACGTAAAGACCATCATCGCCGGCATCGCCGGAACACCGGCCCGCGCCTTCACGAGCGGCATCGGCCTCGTGGCCGCGACCATCGCCTTCTCGGGCTATGGCCTGCCGATGGCCTACGGCCTCATGGCCCTGGCGATCTGCTGCGTCACGGGTTTCGTGGTCGCCGCCTTCCTCTTCATCATCGCCTCGATCTGCGGTGCGACGGACCCCGAGTACAGCCTCAACGCCAACGCCCAGGAAGGGAAGGACCAGCCGTGAGCCAAGCCGACATGCTCCCCCCGGGTCCGGACCCGCAGTCCCCCTCCGAGGCCGTCGAACGGATGGGGCGCGAGATGCTGCGCCTCAACGCCGTAGACGCCTACTACCACACGCTCTGTGCCGCCCAGAGCGCCATCGGTGAGTATCGCCAGACCCTGGAGGACACGCTCCTCCCCGAGGTCACGGATCGCCTCCTCAACGCGCCGCGCGAGCAGCTCTACGGCACGTCGCTCTACGCCGTGCTGCTGGAGACCGCGACCGGTACGCAGATCAATCTTGAGGCGTACCCGCACCTGCGCGACCTGCGGCACATCGTCGACGACGGGGTGTCATTCGTCGTCCTCGACTGCGAGACGACCGGCCTCCACCCGCTCAACGGCGACCGGATCGTCTCGATAACCGGCCGGGCCTACCGGGCCGGCAAGCGCGACGGGAAGGTCTTCGTCGAGCCGACCGGCCACTCGGCGAGCTTCATCGTCGACCCCGGCCGCGCCTCGACACCGCAGGCCCTGGCGGTCCACCGCCTCGGCCCGAACGAGCTGCGCGGCAAGCCGCGGTTCGAGGACATCTGCACGCCCTTCCGCCGCTTCCTCATCGGGGCGGGGTGGTACGAGCATCGCCACATGGACGGGACGCCGGCGATCTTCGCCCACAACGCGCCCTTCGACATGGCCTTCCTCGACATGGAGTGCGAGCGCGCCGGCGGGTCCAGGCCGTCGTTTCAGCACGGCACGTTCGACACGAAGGCCCTGTCGAAGCTCCTCTGGCCGGGGGCGCCATCGAGCCTGGACGCCCTGTGCGAGCGGTTCGGCGTCGATCGCGGCGACCGCGATGCGAGGCACGAATCCGGCCACGACGTCGAGCTCCTCGCCAAGGTCCTGCCCCACCTCCTGGAGGAGGCCCTGCGGCGGGAGCCGGACGGCCTCAACGACTGGGGGTATCCGATCACCTGCGTCGTAATTTAACGACCGGACACTTGAACGCGCCTCCTACGGTGGTACATTCCACACCGTTGGAGGGCGTACACATGACGATTCGAAAGCGGCCGGCGAGGCACGACCCTGACAATCCCCTGGTCACGCTCGTCAGCCTGTCCAAGGCACTGGAGATGCCGCAGGTCATGGACCTGCTGAAGAAGGTGCTTCCTCAGCCGGACTACGACGTCGCCGGCATGATCGAGACCCTGAACCGGATCTCCAATGTTGTCGGGTCGGACAGGGAGCTGGAGGCGAGGTTCTGGCCCAAGCACGTGGAGATTGATGACATGGCCAGCGCGCCGAATCCCGAGAACGTCAAGCCGATACCGCTTCGCGAGCTGGTCTCCGACGAGGAGCGTCGCCGCCGCCGCGACATGGTCGTGAAGGTTGGGAGATGTCTCTACGGCGAGGCGTGGCAGACCCCGCTCGCCCGGGCCCTGTCCGAGGCGGGCGGCCGGCCCATGACGCAGAACAGGATTGCCCATTGGCTTCACGACGGCGTGCAGGCACGCCCGGTCCCCGGCTGGATCATGCCGGCGCTCCGGGCCGTCGCCGAGGCCCGCATCGAGGAGCTGCTGCGCAACGTCGCCGAGGTCCGCGAGCTCTACGCCGCCGAGGACAGGGGTGAGGTGTCCGCCGCCTAGCGCGGCGACTTCCCCCGGGCCCGGAGCCGCTCCTCCGGCTCGGCCTTCTCCTGGCCGCACCGGTGGAGGATCTGCGCCAGCGAGACCGGCGCCATCCCCCACGAATCGACGCCCACGTCGCAGCTCTGCGTCGTCCCCGGCAGCAGGCCGTGGGTGTGGCCGAAGAGCTGGATCGTGTCGCCGAAGGACCCGCGCCATGCCCTGAGGGGGTAGTGGCAAAGGACCAGGGACACCCCGTGGTCCGAGATCTCGACCAGCTTCTCGACCTGGGCCCACGGCAGCGCGAGCGTCGCCGGGCCGTCGTGGTTGCCCTTCACGAGCCGCTTCGTCCCGTTGAGCCGCTCGAAGATCGCGGCGAGCCGCTCGCGCTTCGGCCCCATCGCGAAGTCGCCCAGATGCCAGACCGTATCGCTCGGCTGGACCCTGGCGTTCCATGACTTAATGAGCGCCTCATCCATCTCGGCCGCGTCGGCGTAGGGGCGCTCGCACATCCGAATGATGCCGCGGTGGCCGAAGTGCGTGTCGGCCGTAAAGAACATAGCCATGGTGGTGGTCCGGAAATCGAGCGCGGCCGCGGGTCTCCCGGCGGCGGGTGGCTGGCCGGTCAGGCCGGCAAGCGTTTCGATTTGCGGAGGGTCTTCATGGGCGGGATTCTGCCCGCGGCGCCGAATCAGCGCAAGGCGTGATCCGTCAAAGGGTTAAGGGCTTTGCGTTGTATCCCCGTTGTATCCACCCATTTTCGGGGTGCGTCGGGGCGGGTGAGGATGCCGCCGTAAGCCGTTGCGCTGTAAGGGGAAAGCTTTGGAGCGGGCGATCGGGATCGAACCGACGACATTCAGCTTGGGAAGCTGACGTTCTACCACTGAACTACGCCCGCCGACATGGTCTGCACGGAAACGGTCTGTCGCGGAGCGCGAACTCCGAACGGCGCCGTGCGCCCATGTACGGCCATGGTCTAGCAGTTCGACGGCGACGGCGTCAAACGGGTCCGTCGTCCCCGGCCCCGATCCGCGGACGGTCGGACCGGGACCTGGCGCAGCGCCGTGGCCGGATCGGCGGAACGCCGCGGCGCGCGGGCCGTTTCGCTCGACGGAGCGTGCGTCGCGCCCGACCGAGACCCTGCTGACATCATGTGTGGAATCTGCGGCGAGATCTGTTTCGACAGGCCGGCGGACCCCGCCGCCGTCGACGCGATGATGGGATGCCTGCAACCGCGCGGGCCGGACGCCGCGGGGCTTCTCGGTTCCGGCCGGGTCGTCTTCGGCCATCGCAGGCTCAAGATCATCGACCTGTCCGAGGCCGGCCAGCAACCCATGGTCGATCCGGCGCTCGGGCTCGCGATCGTGTTCAACGGCTGCATCTACAATTTCCGCGCGCTGCGCGCCGAACTCGAGGCGGCGGGCTACAGCTTCTTCTCGGCCAGCGACACAGAGGTGGTGCTCAAGGCCTATCATGCCTGGGGCCGTGCCTGCGTCGAGCGCTTCGCCGGCATGTTCGCGTTCGCCATCCTGGAGCGGGAATCCGGGCGGGTCGTGCTGGCGCGCGACCGGCTGGGCGTGAAGCCGCTCTACTACAGCGAGACGAAAACCCGGTTCCGCTTCGCCTCGTCGCTCCCGGCCCTGCTCGCGGCCGGCGACGTCGATACCGCGATCGATCCGGTCGCCCTCCACCATTACATGAGCTGGCACGCGGGCGTGCCGGCCCCGCTCACCATTCTCAAGGGTGTGCGCAAGCTGGCACCGGCGACGATCCTGACGATCGAGCAGGACGGGACGCAGCACGCGTCGACCTACTGGACACTCGCGATCGGACCCCGCGAGGCCGACCGCGGCCGGACCGAGGCGGACTGGCGCGAGGCCGTTCTCGATGCCCTGGGCACCGCCGTCGAGCGCAGGCAGGTCGCCGACGTCCCGACGGGCGTCCTGCTCTCGGGTGGCCTGGACAGCTCGCTGCTCGTGGCCCTGCTCGCGCGGAGCGGGCAGCAGGGCCTGAAGACCTTCTCGGTAGGCTTCGACGCGGTGAACGGCGTCGAGGGCGACGAGTTCAAGTACTCGGATATCGTCGCCGAGACCTTCGCCACGGACCACACGAAGCTGGCGGTCGACGGCTCCCGGACGCTGGAAGCGCTGCCCGCGGCGATCGCGGCGATGTCGGAACCGCAGATGAGCCACGACGCGGTGGCCTTCCTCCTGCTCTCGCAGGAGGTCGCCAAGCACGTGACGGTGATCCAGAGCGGGCAGGGCGCCGACGAGGTGTTCGGCGGCTATCACTGGTACCCCAAGCTGATGGGCTCGACCGACCCGGTCGCCGATTACGCGAAAGCGTATTTCGACCGCGACCACGCCGAGATGCGCGAGGCTCTGACGCCCGACATGCTGGGGGGCGATCACAGCACCGACTACATCGCCGCCTTCTTCGCGAAGTCGCGGAGCGCCAGCGCCATCGACAAGACGCTGCAGCTCGACCAGGAGGTCATGATGGTCGACGACCCGGTCAAGCGGGTCGACAACATGACGATGGCCTGCGGCCTCGAGGCGCGGGTGCCGTTCCTCGACCACGACCTCGTCGAGCTGGCGGCCCGCATCCCGGCGGAGCTCAAGGTCCGGGACGGCGGCAAGTACATCCTGAAGGAAGCCGCGCGGGCGGTTGTCCCGGCCGAGGTGATCGACCGCAAGAAGGGGTATTTCCCCGTGCCCGCCCTGAAGCACATCCGCGGCCCGTTCCTCGACTACGTCCGCGAGATCCTCGACCGGCCCGAGGCGCGCGCGCGCGGCATCTTCAACCGCGCCTACGTCGATCACCTGCTCGCCGATCCCGACGGCACGCTGACGCCCAAGGGCAACTCGAAGCTCTGGCAGGTGGCCCTTCTGGAGAGCTGGCTCCAGACCCACGGCGTCTGAGACGGGCCGCGGCACGGCTTTCGCGACAGATCGTGATCGACCGCGCGCTCAAGGTGCCGCGCTTTGTCCACGATCGTCCCGGATCAGCCGGCCGACAGACACCCGGAGAAGCCCGTCGATGTGCCGCTGGATCGCCTATGCGGGACGCACCATCCCGCTGGAGCACTACGTCACCGAGCCGTCCCACAGCCTCGTCTCGCAGAGCATCGCGGCGCTCGAATCGACCGCGGCGACCAACGGCGACGGGTTCGGCCTCGGCTGGTACGGCGATCACCCGGAGCCGGGCCGGTACCGCGAGGTCCAGCCCGCCTGGTCGGACGACAACCTCCGCTACCTGTGCCGGCACCTGCGTTCGCACCTGTTCTTCGCGCACGTGCGCGCCGCGACCGGGACGCCGATCACCCGGCCGAACTGTCATCCCTTCGCTTGCGGCCCGTGGCTGTTCGTGCACAACGGCTATATCGGCGACTGGAGCCGCCTGCGGCGGCCGGTCGAGGCGCTGATCCCCGACGAGCTCTACCCGTCGCGCGCCGGCACCACCGATTCCGAGGCGATCTTCCTGGGATTGCTGGGCTGCGGCCTGATGGGCCCGGGGTCGCGCCGCGATCCGGTCGACGCGACGGCGCGCGCGCTCGCGCGGCTCACGGACCTCGCCGGAGCGCATCCGTTCCGGTTCACGGCGGCGCTGGCGGACGGCCGCGATCTCTACGCGTTCCGGTTCGCCGCGAACGACAAGGCGAACTCGCTCTATTACCGCGCCTCGGAGGACGGCGTGGTGGTCGCCTCGGAGCCGCTCGACCGGGACCACGGCGCCTGGACGACGGTCGCCGAGAACAGCGTCCTCGTCGCGCGGCGGGACGCGCCGGTGGAGATCCTGTCGCTGGCGCAGTTCGGCCTGGCCGCGCCGCCGGTCGAAGACTCGGTCCGCCGGCTGCGCGCCTGAGCGACGGCCCTCAGGCGACGCGGGAGAGGCTGCTGCTCTGCGAACCCTCCGCGCTGCGGGCGGAATCGTAGGCACGATTGCGCAGGGCGGTCTCGCTCGGGAGCTGGTCGATCACGTTGCCGGACGACGGATCGACCACCTGGAACACGATCGAGCTCGTGTCCGGGTCCTGGATGTAGCGCGCCTTGCCGCCGTTCGTGCCGATGTCGAGCTTCACCGCGGGCTCGAGCGGCTTGGCGGGGGTCTTGGGCTCGGGCGCCTGCTGGGTCACGGCGGCGGCGGCCGTCGCTCCGAGCGCGTCGAGGCCCTGCGGCCCCGGCGTCGTGGATGTCAGCGTTCGGATCTCCATCGCCGGTCTCCTGCGATCCTGTGATCGAAGGATTGAGGCGCGGTCCTGCCTAATCGTTCCTTAATGGCGCCTGCCGGTCCACCGGATGCTGGCGCGCGATCGGAGACGCGATGAACATCGCGTTACCGCCGCGACACAAATCCGTGCTGCTTTTTCACTGACGCCGACTCGGCCGCTGTCCCGCTCGTCTTCCGGGGACGGGGCCGCGATCCGAACAGCGCTACGTGGAGCACGCCCTGTCCAGGATGCCGGCGATGCTCGTCCTGGCGGGGACGGCGGCGCTCGGCGCGCCGGGCGATCCGGGAACGCCCGCGCAGTTCATCCGCGCGCACCGCTGCGCGATCGCGGCGCGGCTCGTCGCGATCCACGGACGCGGGCCGATCAAGGTCTCCCGCGACCGCTTCATCGTCGTCGCGCTGCGCGGGCAGTCGCAGCGCCCGGTCCAGTGCATCGTCCAGGATCGGGATACGCGGATGCTGTGCGAGGCCGCGTCGACCGCCTACTGGCCGCCCGAGGGGAGCCACTTGAGGCTGGATGCGCCCGCCCGGGCGACATGCTCGGTATCGAGGTCCCGTACGGCGGCACGCCCGGGTCCTGAGTGGACCGGGCGTGCCGTCACCTCACTCGGCGGCGTCGACGTAGAGCTTGCCGCCCTCGGCCAGGAACTCCTGCGACTTCGCCCGCATGCCGGCTTCGGCCTCGGCCTTCGACATCGCGGGCGCCGCGCCCACGACCTCGCCGGCCTCCTCCATCGCCAGCACCTCGGCGCGCAGGTCCTGCGTGATCTTCATCGAGCAGAATTTCGGCCCGCACATCGAGCAGAAATGCGCGACCTTGTGGGCATCCTTCGGCAGGGTCTCGTCGTGGAAGCGCCGCGCCGTATCCGGGTCGAGGCCCAGGTTGAACTGGTCCTCCCAGCGGAAGTCGAACCGGGCGCGGCTGAGCGCGTCGTCCCGGAGCTGCGCGGCGGGATGCCCCTTGGCGAGGTCGGCGGCGTGGGCGGCGATCTTGTAGGTGATGACGCCGGTCTTCACGTCGTCCCGGTCGGGCAGGCCGAGATGCTCCTTCGGCGTGACGTAGCAGAGCATCGCGGTGCCGAACCAGCCGATCATCGCGGCGCCGATGCCCGAGGTGATGTGGTCGTAGCCGGGCGCGATGTCGGTGGTCAGCGGGCCGAGGGTGTAGAACGGCGCCTCGCCGCACTCCTTCAGCTGCTTCTCCATGTTGACCTTGATCTTGTGCATCGGCACGTGGCCGGGGCCCTCGATCATCACCTGGCAGCCCTTGTCCCAGGCGACTTTGGTCAGCTCGCCCAGCGTCTCCAGCTCGCCGAACTGGGCGGCGTCGTTGGCGTCGGCGATCGAGCCCGGGCGCAGGCCGTCGCCCAGCGAGAACGAGACGTCGTAGGCCCGCATGATGTCGCAGATCTCGTCGAACCGCTCGTAGAGGAACGATTCCCGGTGCCCGGCGAGGCACCAGCGGGCCATGATCGAGCCGCCGCGCGAGACGATGCCGGTGACGCGCCGGGCGGTCAGCGGCACGTGGGCGAGCCGCACGCCGGCATGGATGGTGAAGTAGTCGATGCCCTGCTCGGCCTGCTCGATCAGCGTGTCCTTGAAGACCTCCCAGTCGAGCTTCAGCGGGTCGCCGCCGACCTTCTCCAGCGCCTGGTAGATCGGCACCGTGCCGATCGGAACCGGGCTGTTGCGGATGATCCACGAGCGGATATTGTGGATGTTGCGGCCGGTGGACAGGTCCATGACCGTGTCGGCGCCCCAGCGGATCGACCAGACGAGCTTCTCGACCTCGTCGGCCGCCGAGGAGGTCACGGCCGAGTTGCCGATATTGGCGTTGATCTTGACCAGGAAGTTCCGGCCGATCGCCATCGGCTCCAGCTCGGTGTGGTTGATGTTGGCCGGGATGATCGCCCGGCCGCGGGCGATCTCGTCGCGCACGAATTCCGGGGTGATGAAGGGCGGGACCGAGGCCCCGAAGCTCTGGCCGTCGGCGAGCGCGGCCTCGGCGCCCGCGAGCATCGCCTCGCGGCAGACGTTCTCGCGATGGGCGACGTAGATCATCTCCTCGGTGATGATCCCCGCGCGGGCGAACTCGTACTGGGTCACCATCTGGCCCGGGGCCGCCTTGCGGACGGTCCGCTCGGCCGGGCAGGGGGCCACGAGCTTGTCGCCCGCGAAACCGTTATCCTCGGGCTTCACCGCGCGCGGGGCGACGGACGCGTAGCCGCGCGCCGCGATCCAGGGCTCGCGCACGCCGGGGAGGCCGGCATTGAGGTCGATGCGGGCATCGGTCTCCGTGTAGGGGCCCGACGGGTCGTAGACCCGCACCGGTTCCTCCTTCGGATCGGAGAGGACGATCTCGCGGTAGGGTACGCGGATGTCCGGCCGCCCGGCCGGGCTCGCGTAGGCCTTGCGCGATCCGGTCACCGGACCCGTGGTCACGGTCTCGGGGCTGCCTTTCACGTCCTTCGGGAGAACGGGTGCGTTCATCGTGGGCCTCTCCTCGTGCTGGAGCGGTCCGGTCCACGCGATGGCCGAGATGAGATGAGGTCGCGCGAGAGGCGACCGCAGGTTCCCGTCCCTCCGCCGGTATGAGCCGGATCAGGTTCAAGGGTCAGGGCAGCGTGCCCAATCTCAGCCCTCTGCAGGGCCCCCCTCGGAACGGTTCCAGACTCGGGCTCGCGGACGGCTTTGTCAATGCTGACCCGTCGCCCTAGAAAACACATCCCGGAAACCGTTCGTCCGAACGCCCTCGCTCTCCCAGACCGCATGCGCCTCCTCGCCGGCCTCCTGCTCGCCGCGCTCCTGCTCTGCGGCCTGGCCTGCGCCGCGCTCGCGCTCGGGCAGCGGCGGTTCCTCTACCCGGGCGCCTTCGGTCCGCAGAACCCGTGGACGAACCCGCCCGGCCTCGCGACGATCACGGTCGCGACCCCCGACGGCGAGAGCCTGCACGGTCTGTGGCGGCCGCCGCGGCCGGGCTGCGGCGTCGTCGTCAGCTTCCACGGCAACGGGTCGCGCCCCGAGCCGCACGCGGCGCGATTCGCCGCGGGGCCCTGGCGGGCGGGCGGCTGGGGTGTGCTCTCCGTGGCCTATCGCGGCTATCCCGGCTCGACCGGGAGTCCGAGCGAGGACGGGCTGATCCGCGACGGGCTGGCGGCCGTCGAGGCCGCGCGGGCGCGGGCGCCCGGCGCGCCGATCCTGCTCCACGGCCATTCCCTCGGGGCCGCCGTGGCCGTGGCCGTCGCCGAGCGGGTGCCGGCGATCGGGCTGTACCTGGAGGCGCCCTTCGACTCGATGACCCACACCGTGCGGCTGCATGTCCCGCTAGCCCCGATCTGGCTCCTGCGCGACACGTACCGCTCGGACCTGCGCATCCGCGGTGGGACGGCGCCCGTGTTGATCGTGCAGGGCCGCGACGACACGGTCGTGCCGGCCAAGCTGGCGCGGAACCTCGCCGAGGCGGCCGGCCCCCGGGCCCAAATCGACGTGGTCCCGGGGGACCACGTCTCCATCCTCGGGATCCGGGATCGCGAGGCCGAGGCGCTGTTCGGGTCGCGCGTCGGTCCGGCCTGCCCGCAGCCGGCGGACCAGCAGGGGTAGGAGAGGGAGGCTCGCGTGGTCGGACGGCGCTCGCAGCGCTGGAGCGCCGAGGATCCGGACGCGCCGGGCGTTCCGGGCCCGCCGGACCCGGTCTGTCCCCTCTGCGAGCGCCCGATCCCGCGCCGCGCCCGCTCCAGCCTCCATCACCTCACGCCGAAGCTCAAGGGCGGGACCCATCGCGGAACGGTCCGGCTGCACCAGATCTGCCACTCGGCGATCCACGCCCGCTACAGCGAGGCGGAGATCGCCAAGCGCCTCGCGGACGTCGAGGCGCTGCGCGCCGATCCGGAGATCGCGCGCTTCCTCGTCTGGGTCCGCGGCAAGCCCGACGATTTCCACGCGGCGACGCGCATGACCCGCGCGCGGCGGTCGGCGCGGCGCAGCAACTGACCGGCCGGCGTTTACCGCGCGTTCGTCCTATCCGCAGGTGGCCGCCGCCCCGTTCCTTGCCGTCAACCCGAACCGGTCCAGGATCACCCCGATCGCGAGGGGTGGGTCGATGGCCGGGGTCGGTGATACGGGAGATCGGCTCGCCTGGGTCGATATCGCCAAGGGGATCTGCATCCTCCTGGTCGTCATGATGCATTCGGTCGTCGGCACCGGCGAGGCCATGGGCGGCGAGGGCTTCCTCCACCCGGTCGTCGCCTTCGCGAAGCCGTTCCGGATCCCGGACTTCTTCCTGCTCTCCGGCCTGTTCGTCGGACGGGTGATCGACCGCGACTGGCGGCTGTTCTCCGACCGCCGGGTCGTCCACTTCGCCTATTTCTACCTGCTCTGGCTGGTGATCCAGTCGGTTGCCAGATGCGGCAAGATCGTCGGGGATGCCGGGCCCGCGGCCTTCGCGGCGCACCTCGCCCACGCGCTGATCGAGCCCTATTCCAGCCTCTGGTTCATCTACCTGCTGGCGGTGTTCTCGGTGGTCACCAAGGCCCTGCGTCGCGTGCCCGGCGGCGTGCTCCTCGCCGGCGCCGCCCTGCTGCAGATCGCCGACATCCGCAGCGAGTCGACCCTGATCGAGGAATTCTGCGCCCGTTACGTCTTCTTCGTCGCGGGTTACCTGTTCGCCGGCCGGATCTTCGCGCTCGCCGACGCGGCGCGCCGCCGCGTCCCGCTCGCCCTGTGCGGACTCGCCGCCTGGGCATTCCTCGAGGGCTGGCTCGCGCTGACCCCGTCGGGCCTGCCGGACCATCCGACCCTCGCCAGCCTGCCGCTGGTGAGCCTCGCCCTCGGCGCCGCCGGTGCCCTCGCGATCGTGGTGGCGGCCTCCCTGATCGGCCGCGCCGGCGGCCCGGTCGCGGAGGCTGTCCGGACCTGCGGCCAGCGCTCGATCGTGATCTACCTCGCCTTCTCGCTGCCCATGGCCGCGACCCGGGAGGTCCTCGTGCGCACCGGCGCGATCGGCGATATCGGCCTCGCGAGCCTCGCGGTCATGACGATGGCGGTCGTTCTGCCCTTGGCACTGGAGCGGCTGGTCCGCGGGACGGCGCTCGACCTGCTGTTCGTGCGGCCGCGCCGGTTCCGGCTGGTGGCGTCCGGACCCCGCCCGCGCCCGGCCCTGCAGGCGACCTGAGAGGGGCTCAGCCGTCGAAGGCGATGCCGATCCGCCGGCTGCGTCGCCACGCCACGGTGGCCGGGCGCGGTTCGGCGCCGGCGCTGACCCGCAGTGGGAAGCGGTCCGGCACGGCCTGATCGTCCTCGACCTCGATCTGCGCACCCACGTTCGTGGCGTCCCAGACCAGGCAGCTCACCTCGCCGCCGTCGAGCAGCACCGCGCCGAAGGTGAAAGCGTTCTTCCGGAAAGCGCCGCGGCGATTCTCCGTCATCAGCTCCTCCGTCCGGTCCCGCGGCTCCGCGGATAGGGCTCCGCGGAGTCGGACGATGCCGGATGGCGGTTAACAGGGCAAATACGTTCCCGCGTCTGCCCTGCTCGACCGAGATCAATACTCGTCCGGATCGCCGCGGTAGCGGCGCGGGCCCGGACCGTAATCGTCGTCGTAGGGGCGGCGCACCGGCGGGCGGTCGTAGTCGCGGCGGTCGCGGTAGGCGTCGCGTCGGTCATCGTACCCGTCGTTGCGGTAGCCGCCGCCGTAGCCCCCGCCGCCGTAGCCCCCGCCGCCGTAGCCCCCGCCGCCGTAGCCCCCGCCGCCGTAGCCCCCGCCGCCGTAGCCTCCGCCGCCGCCGTAGCCGCCACCGCCGCCCGCGTTGATGCGCGGGGCGTACCAGCAGCTCTTCGCCTGGCCCGGTGCCGGATCGCCGAAGGTCTGGGTGTTGCAAGGCACGACGCCGCCCTGCGGGAAGGGCCGGCCGTTCGTCCGGCCGGGCACGCCGTAATAGACATTGGTGGGGTAGGGCATCCGGCAGACGCCGCCCTCCTGCGCACAACCGACCAGGTTCACCGTGTCGAGCTGATAGGCCTGGGCCGGGGCGGGCGCGAGCGCGCCGCCTCCCAGGGTGATGGCCCCGAAGGCCAGAGCGATCCGAATCTGCACGTCCCCGATTCCCCCCGTGGTTCGCGGTCCGCGTGCCGAATAATCCGGTCGGCGGCTTCCGGCCAGCGGCCGCGCTCGCTATGGCGTCGCACGAGGACGCGCGCGGGCCGGTCCGCGGCCGGCGCGTCGGTGATCGGGCGGAACGCCCCGTCTCGGACGGGAGAGGGCGCCCCGGGAGGCCTTGATGAGGGATGCGTCCGCGCAGGAGCTTCTGCTGCTCAGCGCGTTGCAGGAATGCCGGATCCAGCTCGACGCGGCGCGCAGGGACGAGGCGGCCCGCGCCGCCGTCCGGGACGAGCTCCAGGCCGCGCTCAGCCGCGAGGCCGCTCTCGCGGCGGCGATCGTGGAGGAGCGCGAGCGGACGGAGGCCGTCCGCCTCGTGCTTCAGGCGCTGCTGATGAGCGTCCGACGGTTCGGCCTGCGCCGGCGCCTGTTCCGGGCGCGCATCGCGCGGCTCGGCCGCGAGACGCCGGATGCCGGTCCGCAGGCTGCCCGCCACCCCGTGTTGCTCGCCGAGGCCCGCCGGGTGCTCGGCAAGCCGGCCGCCGAGCCCTCGGCCGAGCCGTGACGCCGGTCGCCGCCTGACCGCCGCGCGGGGCGGCTCCTCACGGGACGGCGCCCGCGTCGGCGGGCGCCGCGGACGCGACGATCAGGACTACGAGAACGCCGAGTGGCAGGACGATGCTGCCGAAGGCGAGATGCGCGATCCCGTAGGCTCCGCAGAGCGCGCCCGCGGCGAAGGCCGCGATCGCCGGGAGCACGCGCAGGAACCGCTTCCGGGTCTGCTCGCGCTGTTCGCCGCTGCCCAGGGCGAGGTCCGTCGCGTCGATGACGGCCTGGCTGACGCTGACGGTCATGACCGTCGTGGGCGCGAGATGGCCGAGGGACAGGCGTCCGACGGCGTTCTGCAGGCCCATGGCCGCGACCGCGAGCATGCCGACGGTGATGGAGGCGGCGCCGTCCGCCGCGCCGAGGGGTGACCAAACGGTGCCGCACAGGCCGAACCCCGCGAGCAGGGCCACCTCGACGGCGAGGAGCCAGGGCAGGGGATCGACTCCCCGCCGCTCCAGCACCAGGGCCAGAACCCGGGCTCCCGCCACCGCCCCGACGAAGACGGGCAGCGCCAGGAGCTTGGCCACCACGCCGCTCGAGCTCGCGACGAGCTCGGCGCCGATCAGGACGAAGTTACCGGTGACGTGGGCGGTGAACAGGCCGGTCAGGGCGATGAAGGCGGCCGCGTCGACGAAGCCTGCGACGAACGCCAGGGCGGCGCCCGCCGTGGGTCCGCTCCCCGGATTCTGCGACCGCGCGGGACGGGTCATCGTCTCAGTCGGCGAAGGGTGCCGCCATCGTGCCGACCGGCATCCGCGGGTTGGCGAAGTAGTCCGGCCAGCGGTCGCAGAGGTACAGGATCACGACCAGCACGGTGGCGGTCGCCAGCAGGGAGGCGAGCACCTCCGTGACCTGTACGGCCCACCGTCCGAGTGTCGGAATCGCCACGAGGCCGCCGACGAAGAGTGTGGTCACGATCACGGGTGCGGACATCGAACGAGGCTCCGCGGCGCGGCCCGGGGACGGGTCCATCTCGAACCCTAACGCCGCGCGAGCCCGCGGCGTTACCGATATCGGTTATCGTGAACCATGATAGGCAACCTGAACATCGAGCTGCTGCGCTCGTTCCTGGCGGTCGTCGAGAGCAGCAGCTTCACGGCCGCGGCCCAGGCGCTCGGCCTCCGGCAATCCACCGTGAGCGGGCACATCACGCGGCTGGAGCAGGCTCTCGGTCGGCCGCTCCTGACGCGGGACACGCACCGGGTCGCTCCGACGCCGGACGGCCAGGCCATGATCGGCTTCGCCCGCGAGGTGGTGGACGCGCAGGACCGGCTGCGCGCCTTCTTCTCGCCGGGCGGCCTGCGCGGCCGCATCCGTCTCGGCGTCTCCGAGGACTACACCCTGTCGACCCTGGCGCAGGTGCTGGCCCGCTTCGCCGGTCGGCACGACGCGGTCGATCTCCAGATCACGGTCGGGCTGAGCCGCACCCTCTACCAGGGCTACGACGCGGGCGAGCTCGACGTGATCTTCTGCAAGCGCCGGCGCGGCGATCCGCGCGGAACCTTGGCCTGGACCGAGGACCTGATCTGGACGGGCCGGCCCGGCTTCGTCCCGGATCCGGCCAAGCCCTTGCCCCTTGTGCTCTACCCGCCGCCCTCGATGACCCGCACGCTGGCGCTCGACGCCCTCGAGAGGTGGGCCGGTCCTGGCGGGTGGTATGCACGAGCGGCAGCCTGATGGGCTTGCGGGCCGCCGTCGAGGCCGGCCTGGGCATCGCGCCGCACTCGGCCAAGGTCATGCCGCCAGGTCTCGCGGCGATCCCCGAGGCGGTCGGCCTGCCTCCGCTCGGCGCGGTCGAGTTCGTCGTATTGGGCCCGGGGCGCCAGCACGCGGCGGCGACCGCGCTGCAGGAGACGATCCTGGCGAGCACGGGCGAGCTTCAGGGCGCCGCGCACTAGCTGCGCGCCGCGGCGCGGCGCGGCGTCCGGCTTCGATCCGGCCGGTCCGGCGCGGTCCTTAACGGAATGGCCAGCCTTTTTCCGCACCGTACCGCGAAGCGGTCACTAACGGTTTCGACAAGGACGGCCGGCGGCGCCGGCCTCCGTGTCGTTTCCGGACGGGGCGCGAAACCGCCGCATTTGGCGTGCGGAGACCGTCCTGCGGTGCGCCGGACAGACGCGCGTCGTCGCGGAACATTCGAAGACGGGATGCATGGCCAAGGGTCGGGGCAGGATTGAGCCGAACTTCGACGTGCCCGAGGGGCGCGCGCGGGATCGCGGCGAACTCGACCTGCGCCTGACTCGGGAAGACCGGCCGGGAGCAGGAGACGGCGTGGCGAAGCGATCGGGCGGCGGAGCGCGGCAGCCGAACAAGGCGCCGGCGCGGACCACGGGGCGGGCGAAGGCCTCGGGTCGCGGACGACGTCGGCGTTCCTGGCTCGGCCGCATCGTCTACGGCACCGTCGTCCTCGGCCTCTGGGGGGTGATCGGGCTCGCCGGGCTCATCGCCTACCACGCGTCGCAACTGCCGCCGATCGACCAGCTCGCGGTGCCGAAGCGGCCGCCCAACATCGCCATCCTGGCGAGCGACGGCTCGCTGCTCGCCAATCGCGGCGAGACCGGCGGCCGTGTGGTGTCGATCAAGGAGCTGCCGCCCTACCTGCCGCGCGCCTTCGTGGCGATCGAGGATCGGCGCTTCTACCAGCATTTCGGCGTGGATCCCGTCGGCATCGTCCGGGCCATCGGCCAGAACCTGACCCGTCGCGGCGTGGCGCAGGGCGGCTCGACCCTGACCCAGCAGCTCGCCAAGAACCTGTTCCTGACCCCGGAGCGCTCGGCCTCGCGCAAGATCCAGGAGGCGATCCTCGCGCTCTGGCTCGAGCACAAGTACACCAAGGACGAGATCCTCGAACTCTACCTGAACCGCGTCTATTTCGGCGCCGGCGCCTACGGCGTCGAGGCGGCGGCGCAGCGCTATTTCGGCAAGCCCGCCAAGGAGGTGAGCCTCGCGCAGGCCGCGATGCTCGGCGGGCTCGTGCAGGCGCCCTCGCGCCTCGCCCCGAACCGCAACCTGCCGGCCGCCCAGGCCCGCGCCGCCCAGGTCCTCGCCGCCATGCAGGAGCTGGGCTTCGCGTCGGCGCAGGACGTCAAGGTGGCGCTCGCCCAGCCGGCGAAGCCCGCCAACGCCCGCGGCGGCGGGTCGGCCAACTACGTCGCCGACCTCGTGATGGACGTGCTCGACGATTACGTCGGCAAGTTCGACACCGACATCACGGTCCAGACCACCGTCGATCCCAGCCTCCAGGCGGCGGCCGAGAAGGCGCTGACCGACGAGCTCAACGCGAAGGGGACGCGCTACAACGTCAGCCAGGGCGCCCTGGTCTCGATGCGGCCCGACGGCGCCATCCGCGCCCTGATCGGCGGCCGCGACTACGCGCAGAGCCAGTTCAACCGGGCCACGACCGCCAAGCGTCAGCCCGGCTCCTCGTTCAAGCCGTTCGTCTACCTCGCGGCCGTGGAGCACGGCGCCACGCCCGACACGGTCCGGGAGGACGCGCCGATCCGGATCGGCAACTGGGCGCCGGAGAACTACTCCCACCGCTACGAGGGCCCCGTCACGCTGCGGACGGCGCTCGCCCAGTCGCTCAACACGGTCGCGGTGCGCCTCGGCCAGGAGGTCGGGCCGAAGACCGTGGTCCAGACCGCCCAGCGCCTCGGCATCACCTCGCCGCTCCAGGCCAACGGGTCCATCGCCCTCGGTACGTCCGAGGTCACGCTCCTGGAGATGGTCGGCGCCTACGGGGCCTTCGCCAACGGCGGCATCGGCGTGATCCCGTACGTCGTCACCGCCGTGAAGAGCCAGGACGGGAAGGTGCTCTACAAGCGCTCCGACAACGGTCTGGGCCGGGTCATCGACGCCAACGCCGACGGCATGATGAACGCCATGATGCACGAGACCTTCGTGAGCGGCACCGGCAAGAAGGCCGACATCCCCGGCTGGGACCTCGCGGGGAAGAGCGGCACCACGCAGGATTACCGCGACGCGTGGTTCATGGGCTTCTCGGGCAGCCTCGTGACCGGGGTCTGGCTCGGCAACGACGACGGCGAGCTCACCAAGAAGGTCACCGGCGGCAACCTGCCGGCGGAGATCTGGAAGACCTACATGACCCAGGCGCTGAAGGGGCAGACGCCGGTCCCGCTCCCGGGCCTGAATCGCTGGCGCCGGCAGCCGGAGACGACCGCCTCGGTGGCGAGCGCCGCCCCGGCCGGCCCGGGCGGGCTCCTCGGTCAGATCCTCGGCGAGCCGGAGGCGCCGGCGCCGCGCCAGGCCGCGCCGGCACGGCGCGCCCAGAAGGATGACCGCAACTTCATCGAGAAGCTGTTCGGCATCGGGGACTGACGCGCCGCGCCTGGCCAGGATCGCGCAAGGGCGCGCGTCGCGGGCGGGTGGCCGCCCGCGACGCGCGCCGTCCTGTATCGACCCGACGACGGCGGAGTTCCGAACCGCGGCGCGCGCGCCGCGCCGGCACTGACAGGGGTACGGGCCTCTATTTGTATAGGCAGCGATTTGGCGCTTCTTAATGCTGCTAATAACCGCTTTTTCAATCTTCGCGGACGTAAGATCGGGTCAACAGTAAGTCCGTGAACCGCAATGGCGCGGCCGGCGGCAGCCCGAACGAGTCCATGCTCCTGCGCGCGACCGCCACAGCGATCCGAGCCCATCTCGACGATCGCGCCTCGCGCCTGATCGCGGTGGGCGGCACGTGCCTGCTGGTCTGCCTGGCCCTGCTCGGCGTCTATCTCTGCCTCGATCTGCGCGACGTCGCCTGGCACAACGCGCGCCGCAACGCGTCGAACCTGCTGGCGGTCATCGAGGAGGGCGTCGGCCACAGCCTGCGGGTCTACGATCTCTCCCTGCAGAACTCCGCGCGCCTCGCGAGCCGCACCGACATCGGGGCCCTGGAGCCGGAGATCCGGCGCTTGGCGCTGTTCGACACGGCGGTGGCGGGGTCCGGGCTCGGTCCGATCGCCGTCACGGACGCGGCCGGCGATGTCCGTCTGACCAGTGATCCGTCCGTTCACGCCCGGCCCAACCTGCGCGCGCTGCCGGAATTCGAGTTCCACCGGTCGAACCCCGATGGCGGCCTGATCCTGTCCGGCCCGACCGTGTCGCGGCTGACCGGGGAGCCGATCATCCGCATGACCCGCCGGATCCGGACGCCGGACGGTTCGTTCGCCGGGATCGTCTCGGGATCGATCAAGCTCGCGCATTTCCAGGCCTTGTTCGAGCGTCTGCACTTCGACGACGGCATCGCCCTGAACGTCTTCCACCGGGACGGAACGCTCCTGATCCGGGCGCCGGCCCTCCCGCAGGCGCTCGGCCTGAGCATCAGCGCGAGCACGGGCTACAAGATGTACCGGGCCACGCCGCGCGGCGAGTTCCAGGGGCGCTCGTTCCTGGACGGCGTCGAGCGGGTCTACAGCTTCGCCGACCTCGGCGACCTGCGGCTGATCGTGACCGTGGCGACGGATGTCGACAGCATCCGCGGCGTCTGGATCTACAAGGCCGCGATCGTCGGCGTCCTGATCCTGTGCCTCTGCGGCCTGTCCTTCGGCCTGACGGTCCTGCTGCACCGGGAGGTGGGGCGCCATGTGGCCGCCGAGGCCTCCACCCGCGAGGCGAACGCCGCGCTCGCCGTGCTCGCGCGGACCGACGGCCTGACCGGCCTGCCGAACCGGCGCAGCTACGACGAGCACTTCGCCGTGGAGTGGAAGCGGGCCGTCCAGCTCCGGACACCCCTGGCGCTGATGATCGTCGATGCCGACCACTTCAAGCAGTTCAACGACCGCTTCGGCCACCAGCGCGGCGACGAGGTGCTGAGGGCGGTGGCGGACTGCCTGCAGCGGACCCTCGATACCGCCGGGCTCAGCTTCCGGATCGGCGGCGAGGAGTTCGTCGCCCTGCTGCCGGGCCTCGACGCGACGGCCGCCAGCGTCGCGGCGGAGCGCATCCGCCGCGCCGTGGTGAACCTCCGCATCCCCCACGCCCCGGAGGTCGGGGGCAGCGCCACGGTGAGCATCGGCGTCGCCAGCGCAGATCCCGGCGGCGGCGATCCGCCCGAGGGCCTGTTCCCGGCGGCGGACGCGGCCCTCTACGCGGCCAAGAAGGCCGGCCGCAACCGCGTCCGGGCCGCCGCGCCGGCCGATCCCGTGACCCTGGCGCTGCGGGCCTGAGCCGGCCCGCTCTCAGAGCATCGGCAGCATCCGGGGGCGCGGACCCCGTGGGAAATGCGCGTCGATCAGGGCGATCTCGGCCGCGCCGAGGTGCAGGTCCGCCGCGCCGGCATTCGCAACGGCCCGGTCCGGGCGACCGGTCTTGGGGATCGTGAACGTGCCCGGCAGCCGGGTCAGGTAGGCGAGGGCCACCGCGTAGGGCGTCGTGCCGTGGTTCTGCGCGATGCCCGCCAGCACGCGGCCGCCGGCGCTGGCCGGATCGGGGAAATCGCCGCTGCCGAAGGGCGAGTAGCCCACCATCGCGACGCCGTGCTTCTCGCACCAGGGATGCACGGCGTGCTCGATGGCCCGCTCGTTCAGGTGGTAGAGGACCTGATTGCACGCGATCCGGTCCGGCCCCGCGATGGCGAGGGCGCGGTCGAGATCCTCGACGTCGAAGTTGCTGACGCCCCAGGACAGGATCTTGCCCGCCCGGCGCAGGTCCTCGAAGCCGGCGATCGTCTCCTCGAGCGGGTGCTGGCCCGGCCAGTGCAGCAGGTAGCAGTCCAGCCGGTCCGTCCGCAGACGCCGGAGCGACGCCTCGCAGGCCCGCGCGACGCCCCGGCGCGTCGCGTTGCCCGGCACCACCTTCGAGACGAGGAACACCTCCTCGCGGCAATCCGCGACGGCGGCGGCGACGATCGCCTCCGCGTCGCCGTACATCTCCGCGGTGTCGATATGGGTCATGCCGGCGTCGATCCCGGCCCGCAGTGCCCGGATCGCGTCCGCGCGATCCGAACTGTCGATGTGCCACGTGCCCTGGCCGATGACCGGCACAGAGACGCGCGTCGCGCCGAAGCTCCTGGCGTACATGGCAGCGCTCCCTCTTCGCTGTCACAGGGGTTGCAGGCGGCGGTCCGGTCGTGTCCCGGGCCGCCGGCGTATCACGGCTCGGCCGTGCAACAACCCGGCACGCCTTACTCGCGCCATCTTGGGGCGTTGAGCAATGGCATGCGGCCTCCCGCGGCGCTAAACTTTGGGCCCATACCCGAAGTCCGGCGGCGCGGGCTTGCCGAGCCTGCGCTGCCCCGCGCAGCGCCGCCGCGCAGGGCCACGCGACACCCGGACCCGCGCACGGTCCGTCGGCTGGCCCTGCTGGAGATGCGTCGATGCTGCCGGCCCACCGGATATTCTGGGGTCTGATCCTGCTGGCGGCGGCCGGCGCGGGGTTGCTCTACAACATCATCTTCGCGGCCGGAGCCTCGCCGCTCGCCGGATTCACCTACGGCCTCTGCATGGGCGCCACGGTGCTGGCCTTCGACCGCGGGCTGATCCTGGCCGGGCTGCAGGCGCGGATCCGCCGGCTGCCGGCCTGGCTCTACGTGCTGGCCGCGGAACTCGCCTACGTGCTGATGATCATGGCGGGCAACGCGCTGGGCGGCCTGGTCGTCTGGGCGTTCGCCCTGACACCGGACGACCTCACGACCGCGACCCGCATGACGGCGCGGGTCCTGGCCTACGCCCTGGCGGTGTCGGGCCTGCTGGTCTTCGTCATCCGGATGCGCGACCTGATCGGCGGCGAGGTGTTCGTGAACTTCATGATCGGCCGCTACCACAAGCCGGTGGCGGAGGAGCGGGTCTTCCTGTTCCTCGACGTCGTCGGCTCCACGGCCTTCGCGGAGACTCACGGCGACCTCCGCGCGCAGGAATATCTCAGCGCGGTGTTCGCGACGCTCGCCGAGCCGGTGCGGCGCAACGGCGGCTCGGTGGACGACTACGTCGGCGATCTCGCCATGGTGACGTGGCCGATGGCCCGCGGCCTGAAGGACGCGCGCTGCGTGACCTGCGTGTTCGAGGTGCTCGACCGGATCGAGGCGGACGCCGCGGCCTGGCAAGCCCGGTTCGGCACGGTGCCGCGGCTGCGGGCGGCCCTGCACGGCGGCTCGGTGGTCACGGCCGAAGTCGGGGTCGACCGCCACAAGATCGCGTATTTCGGCGACGCCGTGAACGTGACCTCGCGCATCGAGGCCCTGTGCCGCCCCCTCGGCGTCGGCATCCTGATCTCGCAGGATCTCCTCAACCGCCTGCCGCGCCTGCCGGCCGGGGTGCGGGCGCGGTCCCTCGGCGCCCACGCGCTCCGCGGCCGCGGTGCGCCGCTGTCCGTCGCGACGCTGGAGCGCGGGCCCGCCGAGACCGCACCGGTGGCGGACCTGCCGCCCCGGCGCGCCGCGGTCGCCCGCTGATGTCCGGGTCGAGCACCGCGCGGGCGAACGCCCTGATCGCCGTGAAGATGGCGCTGCGCTTCGGGCTGCCGCTGATCGGACTCGTCGTCTTCGGCCGCGCCATCGTGCTGTCGGTGGGCGGCGATATCGAGCACGGGCAGTTCGCCCTGGGCGTGCTCCTCATCCTGGCAGGCTTCACCTCGAAGCTGGTACCCCGCCCATGAGTGTCGCACCGCGCCCGCCGATCTACCTCGACGCCGACGCCTGCCCGGTCAAGGACGAGACCTACCGGGTCGCCGAACGCTACGGCCTGACCGTCCACGTCGTCGCCAACAGCGTGCTGAACCTTCCGCGCGAGCCCTGGATCGAGCGGGTGGTCGTCGGCCCGGAACTCGATGCCGCCGACGACTGGATCGCCGCGCGGGCCGGGCCCGGGAGCATCGTGCTCACCGCCGACGTCCCGCTGGCCGCGCGCTGCGTGAAGGCCGGGGCCACGGTCCTGGCGTTCACCGGCAAGCCGTTCAGCGAGGCCGGGATCGGTCTCGCCCTCGCCACCCGCGACTTGATGCAATCGTTGCGCGAAGCCGGCACCATCACGGGCGGGCCGAAGCCCTTCTCGCGCGCCGATCGGTCGGCCTTCCTGTCAGCCCTCGACCGGGCGGTGAACCGGATCCTTCGCGAGCGGCCGAAGCCGGTCTGAGCGCCTGTTCCGGGATCGAGGGCTTCCTGGCCCGACGGCCTTCAGGCCTCGGCCGCCGGGACGAGGGCCTTGAGCGCCTCGTTGATGCGGTCCTGCCAGCCCGGCCCGTCCTTCTGGAAATGGGCGAGCACGGCGCTGTCGAGGCGCAGGCTCACCACTTCCCGCGAGCCCGGGATCGCAGCCGGCCGCGGCGCCGCCTGCGGCGGCGGGGCGGCGGGCTTCGGACTGGTGGCGGCCCGGAACGCCGCCTCGGCTGCCGCGCGCGGGTCGCTGAAGCGGCGGCGATTGCGGTCTTCGGCCATCGACCTCTAGCCCTTCGCGGTCGTCTTCTTCGGCGCGGCCTTCTTCGCGCTGCCCTTGGCGGCCGCCTTGGCTTCCTTCTCGGCCGCCTTGGCCTGCGCGTCCGCGGCCTCCTTGGCGAGCCGGAGCGAGCGCAGCCGCACGGTCCGCTCGTCCATCGCCTTGATGGCCGCGTGGTGCTCCGCCATCGCCTGGGCGCCCTCACGAGCCATGCGCTCCGCCCGTTCCGCGCGCTCGGCGCGGTTCTCGGCGCGGGTCTTGGCTTCCGCCTCCGCGTCGCGGGTGGCATTCACCTCGTCGAGGTCGTACTCAGTGTCGTCGCTCATCCTGTCCCTTTCACCCCGGCTCGACGGATCCGACCCGGCGCAGCCTGCGCGGGACGGGGTCTGAGCGGGTCCGGCCTGTTCGAGGGGCGGAGGGCAAGGCCGGATCGGCGCCCTCCCGCATCGCCGTCAGGCGCGCGGGGAGGGCAGGTTGACGAAGGCTTTAGCATGCCCGCGCGGCCGATGGCGAATCCGGATCGCCGGCCGGGACGGACGGCGCACACTATTCGTACGCGTCCGCTGGACGATCCGGACCGCGCCCATGTTCAGCCGAGTGGAATCGGGCCCGATCGTCGCCCGATCAACGCACGCGGAAGTTGAGCGGAATGGAGATCGAGAGGCTCGACTGCGTCACGCCCGCGGGTGCGGCCGGCATGGAGCCGCGCACCGCCGCGAGGGCGGCGCTGTCGATCTGGCCGATCCCGCTGGAGCGGGCCACGCCCGCTCCCGTCACCTGACCCGAGCGCATCACGGTGAACCGCACCACCGCGGTCCCGCCGCCGGAGCCGACGGCCGCGTTCACGTTCATCCGGCTGTGGATCGTCGCGCTGATCGCGCCCTGCCACTGCCGCATGGCGCTCGGATCGTTGCCCGCGGCGGCCCGGCCGGCCGCGTTCTCGCGCGAGGCCGACGCCGAACTCCGCTCGGCGCCCGCCCGGGCCTTGGCCTCGCGGGCCTTGGCCTCGCGCGCGGCCTTGGCCTTCGCCTCGCGGATCTCCTCCAGGCGCTCCTGCCGGGCCTCCTCGCGCTTCTGCTCGCGGAGCTTCTCCTCCCGGATCTTGCGCAGCTTGGCTTCCCGTTCCGCCTTCAGCTTGGCCGGATCGGGCGTCGGCTTCGGCGGCTCCACGGACTTCGCGACCTCCGTGGGCGGCGGTGCCAGCGGCTCGGCGGCCTCGGACGCGGAGGTGATGACCTGGCTCTGCGCCTCGACGGGCTGAGCCTCCTGCGGCATCTCGACCGCCTGGGTGTCCTCCGGCTTCACCTCGGTCATCTCGGTCGGCGGCGGCTGGACGGCCTCGTCCGGCGGCGCGTCCACCGGCTTCGTCTCCGGAGGGGCCTCCTGGCTCATCTGCTGCTCCGCCGGCGCCTCGGTGGCCGCGTCGGTCATGAGCGGCGCGAGGTCGACGGTGATCTGCTGCTCGCCGGGCGGTGCGGGCGGGGAGAGCCGCAGGAACATCACCGCGGCGAGCACGCAGGCGTGCAGGCCCAGGGCAACCAGGAAGGCGGCGAGCAGCCCGGACGGGCGGCGCTCGCCGAGACCGGCCGGCATATCCGTCGACGTGTAGGTGCTCATCGGGTCAGCGCGCGGTCCCTGCGGGGGCGGCGGCGGGCGAGGCCGGAGCGGCGCCGCCGGGCGACTGCGCGATCAGCGACACCTTGGTGAAGCCGGCCTGCCCGACGAGGCCCATGACCTCCATGACCTTGCCGTAGGGCACGTCGCGGTCGCCGCGCACGAGGATGACCTGGTCCTTGTCGGCGGCGGCCATCTCGCGCAGGCGCGGCACGATGCTCTCCATCGTGAACACCTCCTTGGCGATGGACGGGTTGCCGTCCTTGTCGACCGTCACCTCGGCGGGCTTCTTCGACTGCGCGACCTTGGGGGCCGCGGTCTTCGGCAGCTGGACCGGAACGCCGGTGGTCATCAGCGGCGCGGCGACCATGAAGATGATCAGCAGCACGAGCATCACGTCGACCATCGGGGTGACGTTGATGTCGGACATCGGCACGTCGTCGAGGTCGTCGTCGTCGTTCGCGCGAATGGATCCCATCGCCATGGGGCGTCTCCGGTACCTTTACGTTCGGCTCTCTGGGGGCGGGCGCCGGTCGCTCTACTCGGCGGCCGCGCGGTGGGCGCCGGCGCGGTCGCGCGCGAGGCGGTTGCCCAGGACCGAGATGTAGGACGAGAAGGTGCTCTGGATGCCGCTCACGTCGCTCGCGAGCTTGTTGTAGGCCATCACCGCCGGGATCGCGACGACGAGACCGATCGCGGTCGCGAACAGGGCTTCCGCGATGCCCGGCGCCACCACGGCGAGCGAGGTGTCCTGGCTGCGGGCGATGGACGAGAACGAGTTCATGATGCCCCAGACGGTGCCGAACAGCCCGACGAACGGGGCCGTGGAGCCCGAGGTCGCCAGCAGCGACAGGCCGGTGCGCAGGCGCTTCACCTCGATGGTGAGGGCGCCCTTCATCGCCCGCTCGATGCGGTCGCGGCGCTCGGCCCGGGTCTCGGAGGAATCCTGATCGCGCCACGCGTCGATCGCCGCCTTCACCACGTGGCCGGCGATGCCGCGATGCTCGCCGTCGAGGCTGCCGCCGGAGCGGACCAAGTTCGCGAAGGCCTTGGCCTGGCGCCGCGCGGCGGCGAGCCGGATCACCTTCTCGAACACCACCGTCCAGCAGGCGATCGAGGCGATCACCAGCAGGATCATCACGCCCTTCACGATCGGGTCGGCCTGCAGGAACAGGCCGAGGAACGAGAAGTCGTGGGCCGCCTCGATCGGGGCTTGTGTCGGGTCCATCGCGGGCTCCTGGCGTCCTGGTCTCACGCGGCCTTGCGCCGCCATCGTCTCGGGGTGCGGCGAAAGCCGCAGGCCGCCCGGCGGCCCTCGCCGCCGGGCGGTTTGGTCTCGTCGACCGTCACACCACCTGCATCAGCGGTCGAACGGGAGGCCGGCCTTGCTGTCGGTCTCGGTCCGCTCGAGGCAGGCCTCGCGGCCGGCGTCGCCGCCGTCGCAGGTCAGAACGTCGTTCAGGAGGACGCGACCGACCTTGTTGCAGGCGATGCCGGGGAAATCGAAGATCTTCACGGTGGTCTTCTTCGGCGGCAGCGGACCGAGCTCGACGGCCACCCGCTTCTGCGCGACGCCCTCGGGGTCGAACGCGAAGAGATCCACCTTGTAGGACTTGAGGCCGGACCCCTTGTTGTCGATCACCATGGTGATCCGGCAGGCCTCGCCCGCGGTCTCGACCTTGTTGAGCTGCAGCTTGATCGGCGCCTTCTCGGACGCGTCCTGCGCCAGGGCCGACACGACGAAGAGCGCCGAGAGCGCGAAGCAGGCCGCCGTGTCGAGGGCGATGCGCCCGATCCGACGGCGGTACAGGGGAGCGCGCAGGGCAAGCACCGTGACCAAATCCTCTTCGAGTTTGCGCCGGCCGCCGGCTTTCGCCGCGCGGACCGGGTTGGCGGGGAGCGGGATCAGTGCAGCACCGTTCCGGCGGGGCAGGTGGCCGGGGCGAGGCGCTCGGCCGCCGCGTCCAGCGGCCCGACCGCGGCGCGGACCGCCGCCACGAGGCGCGGCGCCGCGTCCTGGCCGGTGATCTCGGCCGCGGCCGCCTCGAGATCCGCCCAGAGTCGCTGGCGGCCCCGGTTGATCAGCTTCACCAGCGCGCATTCGTGGCCGGTCACGCGGCAGCAGCTCGCCGGCATGAATGACCAGTCGCCGTCGCGCTCCGCGCGCAGCGCCCGGATGATCGCGACCACGCAGGCGACGAAGCGGCAGCCCTCCGTCGGGCCGAGCAGCTGCTCGGCACCGTCGAAGGCCGCATTCCAGCAGGCGACGTCGCTGGTCATGTAGCCGGCCGCCACGAAACGGGCCACCGACAGGGCCAGGATATCGGCCTCGTCGCCGCACACGTCGGCGACGCGCCGCATCGCCGCATGGTCCGACGGGGTCATGGGCGTGCTCACGGCTCCGGTGCCTCGCGTCGCGTAAAAAGATCGCGGCGATCAATCTCGGAAGCCGGATCGTCGCCTGTCGCGGCAGTATCCAGGCCCGCTGTCCGGATCAAGGCCCGAAGAGAAAATCAGAGCAGTTCCAAACTGTTAGAAGAAAGCGTGGCTGTTCGGGCCTTTGCCTATCGATCCCGCAAATTTTTGCCTAAACATCCCGGATATACGCGCTGCACAGGCGTCCGGCGAAACCGGCCTCCTCCCTTGATGGCCCGGAAGGCCTTGGCCATATCTCCGTGTTGCCGGCGTCGTCGCGTCCGGCGGAGCGCTGCCTCGAGCGGGCTCCTGTCGACGAGGTGCTCAGGCATCCCGGGATTGCGGCAGATCCCGGGGTCGGAGGCTTCGCTTTCTGGATGATGGCCGCGATGACCCGATCCTCGCCCTTCGGGCACCCGTTCCTGCTCGGCTTCGACGAGATCGAGCAGGCCCTCGACCGGGTCTCCAAGGCCGCCAACGACGGCTACCCGCCCTACAACATCGAGCGTCTGCCCCGCACCGAGAGCGAGCCCGAGCGCCTCCGGATCACCCTGGCGGTGGCCGGCTTCACCCGCGATCAGCTGGACGTGATGCTGGAGGAGAGCCAGCTCGTCGTGCGCGGCCGGCAGGTGGACGAGCGCGAGCGGCACTTCCTCCACCGCGGCATCGCGGCGCGCCAGTTCCAGCGGGCCTTCCTGCTCGCGGACGGCATGGAGGTCCTCGGCGCCGACCTCGCCAACGGCCTCCTGTCGATCGACCTGGTCCGGCCGGAGCCGGACCGCATCGTGCGCAAGATCGATATCGGGGCCCGCGGCTGAGGCCGACCGATTGATTGGCCGGCGCGGATCCCCACATCAGGGTCGAGCCGCCGGTGCCTTCAGGATCGGCGGTGGACGCTCTGCCACCCCAGGAGGGCTTGATGACCGTTCTGAACCCGTCTCCCCTGACCCCCGCCGATCTCGACCCGGCGGAGTTCCAGCCCGCCGATCTCGCGGCGCTGGGCGAGGGGCACATCGCCTACGTCCGGCCGATCCGGTCCGACGAGGTCCGCCGCTTCTTCCCGCAGGCTCCCGAGCTGACGCCCGGCCTCGACCTGTTCGCCCTGCTGTCGGCGAGCGGCGCCCCGATCATGCTCGCCGATTCGCGGGATGTCGTCCTGGCCAACGCCGCGGCGCACGACCTGCAGCCCGTCAGCCTGCACTGACCGGCCCGACCCGGGGCCCGGTCAGGCGATCTCGGCCACCGCCGCCACGAGCCGCGCGATATCCCGCGGCCGCGACAGGCGGTGGTCGCCGTCGGCGATCAGCGTCAGCACCGTCCCCTCGGCCGGCAGGCGGTCGACTGTCTTCAAGGCGTGGGTGTAGGGGACGTCGGTGTCCCGCATGCCCTGGAGGATATGCACCGGGCAGGCCGGGTCCACCGGGCCGCCCAGCATGCAGTGACGGCGGCCGTCGTCGATGAGGGCCCGCGTGATCGGGTCCGGCTCCGGCGCGTAGTCGCTGGGCTTCCTGAGGACGCCGTCCCGGATCAGCATCGCGCGGGCCGCCGCGCTGAGACGGTTCCAGATCAGCTCCTCCGTGAAGTCCAGGGCCGGCGCGATCAGCACCAGCCCCGCCGTCGCCTGCCCGCGGGCAACACGGTCGCGGGCCGCCAGGCAGGCGATCCAGCCGCCCATCGACGAGCCGACGAGGACCGGTGCCTCCGTCACGTAGGCCGCGAGGACGGCCTGCGCGTCCTCGAGCCAGGACGAGATGGTGCAGTCCGTGAAGGTCCCACCCGAGGCGCCGTGCGCGGCGTAGTCGAACCGGATGAGCGTCCGGCCCGTCCGCGCCGCCCAGGCATCCAGGGCCGTCGCCTTGGTGGCGGTCATGTCGGAGCGAAACCCGCCGAGCCAGACCACGGGCGGCCCGCCGCCCGCGCGCACCCGCACGGCGATGCGGCGGGCCGCGTCGCCCGTGCCGACGGTGAGGAACTCGGGGGCGGTATCCGTCATCGATCTCTCCGATATCCCTGTCTGAACGTGGAAGAAGTCCGGTCCTGAACGGTTCGGCTTCAACTCTCGTTTACCGGACCGTAAAGCCCGGCGGCGATGCTGGATCAATGGCAGCGAGCATTTGGCAGATACCGGTCGGGGGCCTTCGCGTCCTCGCCGAGGGCCCGCGAACGGGCGACGGAACCCACGCCCTGTCGGGCTTCCCGGCGGAAGTCGGGGCGCTGGCGGGGGCACGCATCCTGCAGATCATCCCCGAACTCGACGCGGGGGGCGCGGAGCGCACCGCGGTCGATGTCGCGGGCGGCCTCGCCGCCGTGGGCGCTCGCGCCCTGGTGGCGACGGAGGGCGGACGTCTCGTCGGCGAGTTGCAAGCCAAGGGTGGGCACTGGCTGCGCTTCCCGGCCGCGTCGAAGAATCCGGCCTCGATGGCGGTGAACGTCCTGCGGCTGATGGCGCTCTGCCGCCGCGAGAAGGTGCAGATCATCCACGCTCGCTCCCGCGCGCCCGCCTGGGTCGCCCTCGGGGCGGCGCGCCGGCTCGGGCTGCCATTCGTGACCACCTATCACGGCAGCTATTCCGGCCGGACCGGCGTGAAGGTGCTCTACAACTCGGTGATGGCCCGCGGCGACGTGGTCATCGCGAACTCGCACTACACCGCGGACCTGATCCACCGGCTGCATGCCGAGCAGGCCGGCGACCGCGTGCGGGTCATCCACCGGGGCACGGACCTCGCGGTGTTCAACCCGGTGGCGGTCGGCGCCGCCCGGGTGGAGGCGCTGCGCCGGAGCTGGGGCGTCGCGCCCCACGAGCGCGTGATCCTGCTGGCCGCCCGCCTCACGGCCTGGAAGGGCCATCGCGTGCTGATCGAGGCCGCCGCGCAGATGCGCGACCGCGGCGTTCCCGACCTGGCCGTGGTGCTGGCGGGGGATCCGCAGGGCCGCGCCGCCTACGAGCGCGAGCTCGACGCGCTGATCGCCGCGCGCGGCCTCGGGGGCATCGTCCGCCGGGTCGGGCACTGCACCGACATGCCGGCGGCCTTCCGCGCGGCCTCGGTGGTGGCGGTGCCGTCCGTGGAGCCCGAGGCCTTCGGGCGCTCGGCCGTGGAGGCGCAGGCGCTCGGCGCCCCGGTGGTCGTCTCGGACCTCGGCGCCGTGCCGGAAACGGTGCTGGCACCGCCCGAGACCCCCGCGGGCCAGCGCACCGGATGGCGCGTGCCGCCCGGCGACGCGGCCGCGCTCGCCGCCGCCCTCACCGAGGCGCTCTCCCTCGGCGCGAGCGCCCGCGACGCCCTCGGGCGGCGGAGCCGCGCGCATGTCGAGGCGCACTTCTCCCTCGAGCGGATGGTCGGCGACACGCTGGCGGTCTATGCCGGGCTGCTCGGTCGGTCGGCCTGACGGCGGCACCGGTCCCGGCCTCGAATCGCGACGCGGCGGCCGAATATTTGCGCCGCCGCGCGGCTGGGCGGTTGACTCTGGGCGCTGTTCCACCAACGTTGTATGTCCGGATGAAACCGGGACGGCAGGCGGTCAGGAGATCCTCCTGGGGATCCGCCGTTTCGCCGTTGCAGCAGGAGACCTAAGCCATTCGTAGACCGATGAGAGCCATGCCGGCCCCGCAGAAGGACGGGCCGCGCGCGAACCGCGACATTCGCGGTGTGCGGGAAGTGCAGCTGATCGACGATACCGGGCAGAACCGCGGCGTCGTCCCCTTCTTCGACGCCCTGAACCTGGCCGAGGAAGTCGGTCTCGATCTCGTGGAGATCGCGCCGAATTCCGTGCCGCCCGTCTGCAAGCTGCTCGATTACGGGCGCTTCCGCTTCAACGAGCAGAAGAAGCAGAACGAGGCCCGCAAGCGGCAGAAGACCGTCGAGGTGAAGGAGATCAAGCTCCGTCCCGGCATCGACAAGCACGACTACGACACCAAGATGAAGTCGGTTCACCGCTTCTTCGAGGAGGGCGACAAGGTCAAGGTGACCCTGCGCTTCCGCGGTCGTGAGATGGCTCACCAGGATATCGGTCTGCGCCTCCTGGAGCGCGTGAAGAGCGAGACCGCCGAGATCGCCAAGGTCGAGAGCGAGCCGATGCTCGAAGGCCGGCAGATGATCATGATCCTCGCGCCGCGCTGAGCGGCCCGGATCCAGGGACGCGAGACTTGCGCCGCCTCCTCACAGGGGCGGCGTTGTCTTTTCAGCGCTTCCGATCGGCGCCGCCGCGGATTATGGGCAGGTTATGGCCCTCGCCCCCGACGAGATCGAACGCTACGCCCGCCACCTCGTCCTGGCCGAGGTCGGCGGTCCCGGTCAGGCCCGGATCAAGGCCGCCCGGATCCTCGTCGTCGGGGCGGGCGGGCTCGGCGCGCCGCTGATCCAGTACCTCGCCGCCGCGGGGATCGGCACGATCGGCCTCGTCGACGACGACACGGTCTCCCTGTCGAACCTGCAGCGGCAGGTGATCCACGGGACGCCGGATCTCGGCCGGCCGAAGGTCGAGAGCGCGGCCGACGCGGTGGCGCGCCTCAACCCGCACGTGACGGTCGTCCGGCACCCGTTCCGGATCGACGCGGGCAACGCCGTCGACCTCATCGCCGGCTACGACCTCGTGGCCGACGGATCCGACAACTTCGCCACGCGCTACGCGGTGTCGGACGCCTGCTTCCGGGCGGGGCGCCCGCTGGTGACGGCGGCGCTGGGCCGCTTCGACGGCACGCTGACCACGATCCGCGCGCACGAGACCGGGGCCGACGGGACTCCGAACCCGACCTATCGCTGCCTCTTCCCGAACCCGCCTCCGCCCGGCAGCGTGCCCGCCTGTGCGGAGGCCGGCGTGCTCGGCGCGCTCGCCGGCGTCATGGGCTCGCTGATGGCCATGGAGGTGATCCGCGCCGTGGCGGGCTTCGGCGAGCCGCTGGTCGGGCGCCTCCTCATGGTCGACGCCCGCGCGATGCGGTTCGAGACCCTGACCTACGGCTGGGATCCCGAGAACCCGCTCAGCGGCAGCGGCGCCTCAGCCGCCTAGCGGCTCCGGCGGCATCCACGGTCCCTCCGCCTCCGCCTTGCCGAGGCAGCACTTCTTGAACTTCTTCCCCGAGCCGCACGGGCAGGGGTCGTTGCGGCCGACATCCTTGAACGGGTTGCGCTGCGGCTCGCCCGCACCCTCCTCGGCCCAGTCGAGCGCTTCGACCGGATCGTCGAGGTAGCCGTACTGGTAGGGGCCGAGCCGGTCGCGGTCGTCCGGCTTGGTCTCCGCCTTGCGCAGGGCCTCCTTGAACCACCCGGCGTCGCTGACCTCGTCGGTGAGCCGTCCGTCGGCGCGGGCCGCGGCCGCGCGCGGCGCGAGGTCCCGGAAGCCGAGATGCGCGATCGTCTCTTCCCAGCCGACCCAGGCGGGACCGTCCTCCACGGCGGCCTGCGCGTCGTCGAACCGGACCAGCAGGTCGTGCATCGCCGTCCGGTCGATCCGCCCCTCCAGGGTCAGGAAGGTGCAGGCGCACATCAGCGCCATGCGCGCGTAATCGTCGACCGTGCTGTCCAGGATCAGCCGGAACAGCGGCTGCGGATCGCCGTCGAACAGGCTCGCCACGACACGGGCGAGGGTGGCCGTGACGGCATCGCCCAGCACGGCGTCGAGGGTCTCCTCGTCGTGCCGGAGCAGCCTGAGGAGCGGCGCCAGGGCGCGCGTGTCCCGGGCATGGGCCATGACGTGCAGGCCCCAGAACAGGAGGTTCGTCTCCTCCGGCGCCAGCTCGCGCCCGTCGGCGGCCGCCTCCAGCAGCGGCAGGGTCGCCTCCGCGACGGCGGCCGGGTAGTTGAGGGCCTCCCGCAGCGCCGCCTTCGGCCGGTACTCGGCCGCCGCGAGGTCGTCGATGAGCATCGCGATCCGGTCCATGGCGGCGCCTCAGGCCCGGAGGGTCGCGCCCGTCTTGCGGGAGACCTCGGCGACGATCCTGGCGCTCACCGCCTCGATCTCCGCGTCGGTCAGGGTCCGCTCGACGGGCTGGAGGCGCACCGCGATCGCCACCGACTTGGCGCCGTCCGGCACGCCCGGCCCCTCGTAGAGGTCGAACACGTCGACGCCGGTCACGAGCTTGCGCTCGGCGTTCTGGGCGGCCTTGACGATGTCGCCCGCCGGGACGTCGCGGCCGACCACGAAGGCGAAGTCCCGCGACAGCGGCTGGAATTCCGACAGCGCCAGGGCGGCCTTGGCCTTGGTCGGCTTGAGCTTGGGCAGGGGCAGGGCGTCGAGGACGATCTCGAAGGCGACGAGGGTCCCCTTCAGGTCCAGCGCCTGCAGCGTCCGCGGATGCACCTCGCCGAACCAGCCGATCTCGGTCTTCGGGCCGAAGCGCAGCGTGCCCGAGCGGCCGGGATGCAGCCAGGACGGGCCGCCCGCCGTGATCTGGAGGCCGCCCGTCGGCACGCCGAGGCTGCCGAGCAGGGCGAGGGCGTCCGCCTTGGCGTCGAAGGCGTCGACGGTCGCGGCCTTGCCGTCCCAGTGCCGCCCGGCGCCGGCCAGGGTCGCCCCGCCGCGGCGGACCGCCGCCGCGCGGATGGTCTGGCCCTCCGGCTCGTCCGAGGCGAAGCACTGGCCGACCTCGAACAGGGCGGCGTCCGGGTAGCCGCGGTCGGCGTTGCGCTGGGCCGCGCGCAGGAGGCCCGGCACCAGGCTCGGCCGCATGTCGGACAGCTCCGAGGCGATCGGGTTGGCCAGGATCAGGTCGGCGCCGCCGCCGCCGAACAGGACGGCGTCGTCGTGCGGGACAAACGACCACGTGACCGCCTCCATGAGGCCGCGGCTCGCCAGGGCGCGCTTGGCCAGGCGGGTCCGCTTCTGCATGACGGTGAGCAGAGGCCGGCCCATCCCGGCGAGGGGCGGCAGGGGCTCGGCCTCGATCCGGTCGAGCCCGGCGATGCGGACGACCTCCTCGACGAGGTCGGCCTTGCCCTCGACGTCGGGCCGCCAGGACGGCGGCCGCACTGTCACCCGGTCCCCGGCGCCGGAGACGTGGAAGCCCAGCGTCTCGAGGATCTGCTGCATCTCGGCGCGCGGGACGTCGAGGCCGGCGAGGCGGCGGACCTCGGTCCAGGGGAAGTCGATGACGTGCTCGGATTCGGGCGGCGCCCCGGCGACCCGCGCCTCGGTCGGCGTGCCGCCGCAGAGATCGACCACGAGCCGGGTCGCGAGGTCGAGGCCGGGGAGCGTGAAGGCCGGATCGACGCCCCGCTCGAAGCGGTAGCGCGCGTCGGTGATGATGCCGAGGCGGCGGCCCGACTGGGCGATGTTGGTCGGGTCCCACAGGGCCGACTCGATCAGCACGTCCGTGGTGCCGGCGTCGCAGCCCGACGCCTCGCCGCCCATGATGCCGGCGATGGATTCGACGCCGTTCGCGTCGGCGATCACCACCGTATCGTCGGTGAGGGCGTGGGTCCGGCCGTCCAGGGCGCGCAGGCTCTCGCCCTCCCGCGCCCGCCGGACGGTCAGCGCGCCGGCGACCTTGGCGGCGTCGAAGACATGGAGCGGCCGGCCGCGGTCGAACGTGACGTAGTTGGTGATGTCGACGAGGCTGTTGATCGGCCGCAGGCCGATAGCGCGCAGGCGCGCCTGCATCCAGGCCGGCGACGGGCCGTTCCTGACGCCGCGCACCAGCCGCAGGGCGAACAGCGGGGCGAGGTGGCGGTCGGCCGGATCGAGGGCCAGCGCGACCTCGACCGGGCAGGGGCCCTCGCCGCGCACGCCCGGCAGGGTCTCGCGCTTGAGCGTGCCGATGCCGGCGGCGGCGAGGTCGCGGGCGATGCCGTGGACCGAGGCGCAGTCCGGCCGGTTCGGCGTCAGGTTGATCTCGATGACCGGATCGTCGAGCCCGGCATAGAGCGCGTAGGCCTGTCCGACCGGCGCGTCAGTCGGGAGCTCCATGATGCCGTCGTGGTCGTCGCCGAGGCCGAGCTCGGCGCCCGAGCACAGCATCCCGCGGCTCTCGACGCCGCGGATCGTGCCCACCGACAGGGTGATGTTCTTGCCCGGGACGTAGGTGCCCGGCGGCGCGAAGACCGAGACGAGGTCGGCCCGGGCGTTCGGGGCGCCGCAGACCACCTGCACAGGCGCGCCCGCGCCGGTATCGACGGTGCAGACCCGGAGCCGGTCGGCGTTCGGGTGCTGCTCGGCCTTCAGGATCCGGGCGATCACGTAGGGCTTGAGCGCGGCGGCCTTGTCCTCGATGCCCTCCACCTCCAGGCCGATCCGCGTGAGCGTCTCGGCGACGGTGTCGAGGGAAGCCTCGGTGTCGAGGTGGTCCTTGAGCCAGGCGAGGGTGAATTTCATGATGGACCTTCGAGAGCCCGGTATCGGCTCGACCGTCGGAGGAACAGGATCGCGGGGCCGTCACCGGGGCCGGAGGGCCGCGGCTCGGCCGGGGCGGCTCAGGCCGTGAGGCCGCCCACGAGGCTCGGCACGTCGAGCGGGCGGAAGCCGTAATGGTCGAGCCAGCGGACGTCGGCCTCGAAGAACGGCCGCAGGTCCGGCATGCCGTATTTGAGCATGGCGATTCGGTCGATCCCGACGCCGAAGGCGAAGCCCTGCACGGCGTCCGGGTCGAGCCCGCAATTGCGCAGCACGTTCGGGTGGACCATCCCGCAGCCCAGGATCTCCAGCCAGTCGTCGCCCTCGCCGAAGCGGATCTCGCCGCCCTTGCGCGAGCACTGGATGTCGACCTCCGCGGAGGGCTCGGTGAAGGGGAAGAAGGACGGGCGGAAGCGCATCTTCACGCCGTCCACCTCGAAGAACGCCTTGCAGAACTCCTCCAGCACCCATTTCAGGTTGGCGATGTTGGCGCTCGTGTCGATCACCAGCCCCTCGACCTGATGGAACATCGGCGTGTGGGTCTGGTCGGAATCGTGCCGGTAGGTCCGGCCCGGGATGATCACGCGGATCGGCGGCGTCTGCGCCCGCATGGTCCGCACCTGCACGGGCGAGGTGTGGGTGCGCAGCACCTTGCGCTTCCCGTCGCGGTCCGGCGCCAGGAAGAAGGTGTCGTGCATCTCGCGGGCCGGGTGGCCGGGCGGAAAGTTGAGCGCCGTGAAGTTCAGCTCGTCCGTCTCGATGTCCGGACCCTCGGCGACCGCGAAGCCCATGTCGGCGAAGATCGCGGTGATCTCGTCGATCACCTGGGAGATCGGGTGGATCCGGCCGCGCACCTCGGGGGCCTCGCGGACCGGCAGGGTCACGTCGACCCGCTCGGAGGCGAGCCGGGCCTCCAGGGCGGCCTCAGCCAGCTCGGTCTTGCGCGCGGTGACGGCGCCCTGGACCCGGTCGCGCAGGCCGTTGATCAGGGGCCCGCGCTCCTTCCGCTCCTCCGGCGTCATCGCGCCGAGCGTCTTCAGCAGGTCCGAGACGCTGCCCTTCTTGCCCAACGCGGCGACGCGGACCGCGTCGAGGGCCGCCTCGTCGGACGCCGCGCCCACCTGGGCCAGGAGATCGCGTTCGAGGGTGTCGAGATCGGTCATCGCTGTCTTCGAGCAGGGTTGGCGGAGTCGGCCGTCGGGCCGTGCTCTCGCGCGTTGCGGGCGCCGGCGCAAGCGCGGGGCGCGGGACCTCGTAAACGACGAAGGCGCGGCTCCTCAGGGGAACCGCGCCTTCCGTCCGTCTCGCCTCAGGCCTGGATCAGGCGGCCTTGGCGGTGTTCTGCGGCAGCGCGGCCTTCGCCTTCTCGACGACGGCGGCGAAGCTCGCCGGCTCGTGGATCGCCAGCTCCGACAGCGCCTTGCGGTCGACGACGATGCCGGACTTGGCCAGGCCGTCGATGAAGCGCGAGTAGGTCAGGCCGTGCTCGCGGACCGCCGCGTTGAGGCGCTGGATCCAGAGGGCGCGGAACGTGCGCTTCTTGTTCTTGCGGTCGCGGTAGGCATACTGCATGCCCTTCTCGACCGCCTGCTTGGCGATGCGGATCGTATTCTTGCGCCGGCCGTAGTAGCCCTTGGCGGCCTTCAGAACCTTCTTGTGCTTCGCGTGACTGGTCACGCCGCGCTTGACGCGGGCCATCGGTTATCTCCTGGATTCGACGAAAGACAGTGGCAACGGGTGTTGAAGGACTTACCGCGCGTTCGGCAGGAAGTACTTCTTCACGTTGGCGGCATCGCCCTCGAACAGGGTCGTGGTGCCGCGCAGGTTGCGGATCTGCTTGGTCGTCCGCTTGATCATCCCGTGGCGCTTGCCGGCCTGGGCGTACATCACCTTGCCGGTGCCGGTGATCTTGAAGCGCTTCTTCGCGCCCGATTTCGTCTTCAACTTGGGCATTTGGCTCTCCGTTGCGCGAAATGATCTCGGACCGATCCGGGAGGATCGGATGAGGTTCGCGCGCTGATGCTTCTGGTGGAGCAGCACGAGCCGCCACGGCAGCCCTATCGGCCGGGCGGTTCGACGCGGGGCGGCTTATGACAGAAAGCTGACGCGGCGGCAACGCCCGCGGATCGGAGCACGAGATCGAGATCAGACGGAACGCGTCGCCGGGCTTCGGCGTATCGAGCCCGGAGACCGAGCTTCTCTGCAGGACACCCGCTCCGGCGAATCGGCGACGGCGGGGCAGCGGCCGTTTCACCCGTGCTGATTCGGGGGAATTCGGGGACGGCTTGCGCGCCGCACAAAACGGCGGGGGACAGCAGGTGCGCCAGGAACCATAACCTTAGCCGTCGGTTTCATTCATGTCCCGCTCAGGCCGGCAGGGTTAGACCCCCCGTCAAATTGGCCAACCAGGAGACACTTCGTGCGCATTGCCCAGATCGCTCCGTTGTCGGAGGCCGTCCCTCCGAAGTTCTACGGCGGCACCGAGCGCGTCGTCAGCTGGATTACAGAGGAACTGGTTCGCCAGGGCCACGAAGTCACGCTGTTCGCGAGCGGTGACTCCGAGACGACTGCCAAGCTCGCGGCCTGCACGCCCGAGGGCCTGCGCCTTCTCGGCTACCGGGATCACACGGCCAGCCACCTGGCGATGCTGCATCAGGTGCACCGCCGCGCGCACGAGTTCGACATCCTGCACTTCCACATCGACCTGCTTCAGTACCCGATGTTCGAGGATCTGAACCACAAGTGCATCACCACGATGCACGGTCGCCTCGACGTGCCGGACTTCATGCCGGTCTACCGCACCTTCACGGGCATGCCGCTGGTCTCGATCTCCGACAACCAGCGCCTGCCCATGCCGCCGACCTCCAACTGGCTGGCGACGATCCATCACGGCCTGCCGGCCGAGAACTGCCCGTACTACCCGGAGGCCAAGGGCGGCTACCTCGCCTTCCTCGGCCGGATCTCGCCCGAGAAGCGGCCCGACCGCGCGATCGAGATGGCGATCCGCTCCGGCACGCCCCTCAAGATCGCCGCCAAGGTCGACAAGGCCGATCAGGATTACTGGGACGAGGTCATCGAGCCGATGATCCACCACCCGCTGATCGAGTACATCGGCGAGATCAACGAGGAGCAGAAGAAGGACTTCCTCGGCAACGCCCTGGCTCTCGCCTTCCCGATCGACTGGCCGGAGCCCTTCGGCCTCGTGATGATCGAGGCGATGTCGGCCGGCACCCCGGTGATCGCGTTCCGGAACGGCTCCGTGCCGGAGGTCATCAAGGACGGCGTCGGCGGCGTGCTCTGCGATAACATGGACGACGCCGTGGCCGCTGTCGCCAAGGTGAAGGCGATGAGCCGCGCCGGCGTGCGCCGCCACTTTGAGAGCGCCTTCACCGCCGAGTGCATGGTCAAGAAGTACGTGGCCGCCTACGAGGAGCTGCTCGCCCACGGCGCGGACGTGATCAAGCTGCCGAAGTCCGGGTTCATGCCGCAGTACGGCGAGGTCAACGGTTCCGCGCGGCCGGCGATCCCGGTCGCCGCCATGCCGGCCTGAAAACCGGCACCGGGCTTGCGAGGCGGGTCCGGCTCGGCCTAGCGTCTTAAAGGCGACTCATCCGTAGGGTGAACAAGGGCTGCTGCATCGAAGGGATGCAGCAGCCCTCTCGATTCGCACCCCTCACTTGCACCCGGAGATGCCCTGCATGGCGGCGGACAACACGGCAGCGGCCCACGATGCGAAGGCCCGGACCGCGGCGAGCGCCGGAAGCGTGGCGCACGGATTCCAAGACGCGGACGACGTCCTCCCGACCTACCACATCGAGGCGCAGACCTCCCTGGTCGAGCGGCCGCTGCGCTCGCTGAAGTTCGGCGAGGCCTTCGGCGTCCTCGATTCCTACGGCGACATCGGCGTCCAGCCCGGGCCGGAAGGCCTCTATTTCCAAGACACGCGCTACCTCTCGCGCCTGGAGGTGACGGTCGAGGGCCAGCGCCCGCTGATGCTCTCCTCAGTGATGCAGGACGATAACGGCGCGCTCAGCGTCGACATGACGACGCCCGACATCCGCATCGACGCCCACGACGAGACCTCGATCCCCCGCGAGACGATCGCGATCGAGCGCACCAAGTTCCTGTTCCGCGGCGCTTGCTACGACCGGATCGGCCTGCGCTCGTACGATTCGAAGCACCGGCGCCTGCGCATCGCCGTCACCTTCGACGCAGATTTCCGCGACCTCTTCGAGGTCCGCGGGACCGACCGTCAGGAGCGCGGCAAGCGCGGCGTCCTGGTGGCGAGCGACCGCGAGGTGCAGTTCCGCTACGTCGGCCTGGACGAGATCGTCCGGACGACGTCCCTGCATTTCGGCCCGAAGCCCGATTCGATCGAGCCCGGCAAGGTGGCGTTCGACGTGTCACTCCCGCCGGGCGGCCGGACCTCCCTTTTCATCCGGGTGACCTTCGAGGCGCACCGGGCCTTCACCAAGCCGCCGACCGACACGATGGTCGGCGAGGACGCGGCCGCCCGGCTCACGCTGGCGGCCAATGCCGGCGGCGCCCGGCGCGAGCCGAAGGATCTCGGTGAGGGGACGATCTTCGCGCGCGCCTACCGCGATTCGCGGCGCGACCTGCGCGCGCTGACCGCCGGCATCACCACAATCATCTCGTCGAACGACCAGTTCAACGAGGGCCTGTGCCGGGCAACCGCCGACCTCTACATGCTCGCGAGCCGCACCCCGGAGGGCATCTACCCGTTCGCCGGCATCCCCTGGTACTCCACGGTGTTCGGGCGCGACGGCATCATCACCGCGATGATGGCCCTGTGGATCGACCCGAAATTCGCCCGGGGGGTCCTGCGCTACCTCGCCTCGACGCAGGCCAAGGCGGTCGATCCGGCCGCCGACGCCCAGCCCGGCAAGGTCCTGCACGAGACCCGCCGCGGCGAGATGGCGATGCTCGGCGAGGTGCCGTTCCGGCACTATTACGGCACCATCGACGGCACGCCGCTCTTCGTGATGCTGGCCTGGGAGTACTACGCGGTCACGGGCGACCTCGAGACCGTGCGGGCGATCTGGCCGGCCCTCGAACTGGCGCTCGAATGGATGGACCGCTACGGCGACCGCGACGGTGATGGGTTCGTCGAGTACGCCCGCGACACCGACAAGGGCCTCGAGAACCAGGGCTGGAAGGACAGCCACGACTCGATCTTCCACGCCGACGGCCACCTGGCCAAGGGCCCGATCGCTCTCTGCGAGGTACAGGGCTACGTCTACGCGGCCAAGAACGGCATGGCGAAGCTCGCGGCGCTCCTCGGCCACGACCCGATGGCCCAGCGGCTCACCCAGGAGGCCGCGAGCCTGCGCGAGCGGTTCGACGCGGCTTTCTGGAACGAGGAGATCGGCACCTACGCGCTGGCGCTCGACGGCGCGAAGAAGCAGTGCGCGGTCCGCTCCTCCAATGCCGGCCACGCCCTGTTCACCGGCATCGCCAAGCCGGAGCGGGCGGCGCGGGTCGCCGAGACGCTGCTGTGCAAGGACGGCTTCAACGGCTGGGGCGTGCGCACGATCGCCAAGGGCGAGGCGCGCTACAACCCGATGTCCTACCACAACGGCTCGATCTGGCCGCACGACAACGCGCTGATCGCGATGGGTCTCGCGCGCTACGACCGCAAGCACGAGGCCGCGCGCATCTTCCAGGGGATGTTCGACACCTCGCTCTACCAGGACCAGAAGCGGCTGCCGGAGCTGTTCTGCGGCTTCATGCGCCGCAAGCAGCGCGGCCCGGTCTCGTACCCGGTCGCCTGCAGCCCGCAGGCCTGGGCGGCGGCGGCGCCGTTCGCGTTCCTGGCGGCCTGCCTCGGCCTCGAACTGGACCACGAGCGCAACCGCGTCCGGCTCAAGAACCCGATCCTGCCGGGCTTCCTCGACGGGGTGACGCTCTACAACGTGAAGCTCGGCGGCTCGCGCCTGGACATCCGCTTCCAGCGCTACGACGACGACGTCACCGTCTCGGTGCAGCGCCGCCACGGCGACGTGCAGGTCGTGGTCACCAAGTAGGGCCCGGGTCGGGAGTTCCGGGGCGGCCCGCTTCGGGTTAAGCGGGCCGCGCGGCACCTCGCGCCGCCGAGGACGGGTTCATGCCGGCTGACCATCACGCCCCCGACGCGGCCCTGCGCCTCGCGCAGGACCTGATCCGCTGCCCGTCCGTGACACCGGAAGATCGGGGCGCCCTCGACGTGGTCGCCGACGCGCTCCGGCCGGCCGGCTTCGCGATCGAGCGGCCGGTCTTCGCGGAGCCCGGCTATCCCGATACGCCGAACCTCTACGCCCGCATCGGGCAGAACGGTCCGTGCCTCGTCTTTGCCGGCCACACCGACGTCGTGCCGGAGGGCGAGGGCGCCTGGCGCCACGATCCCTTCGCGGGCGCCGTGGCCGACGGGATGCTGTACGGCCGGGGCGCGGCCGACATGAAGGGCGGCGTCGCCTGCATGCTCGCGGCGACCCTCGCCTTCCTCGACCGGCGCGGGGCCGATTTCGGCGGCTCCATCGCGTTCCTGATCACCGGCGACGAGGAGGGACCCGCGGTCAACGGCACCGTGAAGCTCCTCGACTGGGCGCGGCGCCGGGGCGAGCGGTTCGACCACTGCGTCCTCGGGGAGCCGACCAACCCAGGCCGGCTCGGCGAGATGATCAAGATCGGCCGGCGCGGGTCGCTGACCGGCAAGCTCACTGTGCTCGGACGGCAGGGCCACGTCGCCTACCCGCACAAGGCCGAGAACCCGATTCCCGGCCTGCTGCGCCTCGCCTCGGCGCTGATCGCCGAGCCTCTGGATCGTGGGACCGCGCATTTCGACGCCTCGAACCTCGAATTCACCACGGTCGACGTCGGCAATCCAGCCACCAACGTGATCCCGTCGACCGCCCGGGCAACCTTCAACGTCCGCTTCAACGACGACTGGACGGCCGAGAGCCTGGGCGCCGAGATCCGCCGGCGCCTGGAGCAGGCGGCCGGGAACGCGGTCCGCTTCACCCTCGACCTCCAGCCCTCGAACGCGCCGGCCTTCCTGACGCGGCCGGACGCCTTCGTGACGCTCGTCGCCGAGGCGATCCGGGCCGAGACCGGTCTGACGCCGACGCTCTCCACCACCGGCGGCACGTCGGACGCGCGCTTCATCAAGGATGCCTGCCCGGTGATCGAGTTCGGCCTCGTCGGCGAGACGATGCACCAGGTCGACGAATGCGTGGCGGTCGCCGACCTCGAGCGGCTGACCGCGATCTACGGGCGCGTGCTCGACGCCTATTTCCCGGGATCGTAGTCGACGCCCACGAAGGTCAGCCCCGCGGCCGGGGCCAGCGGCCCGCAGCGGCTTTTGTCGCCCGAGGCGAGGATCTCGGCCACGTCGTCCGCGGCGAGGCGACGGCAGCCGGCGAGCATCAGCGTGCCGACCATCGCCCGCACCTGATGGTGCAGGAAGGAGCGCGCCGCGGTCGCCACCACGATCTCGTCGTGGAGCGCCATCGGCGCGCGGGCGACGTCGAGCTGCTCCAGCGTGCGGATCGGGCTGTTCGCCTGGCATTCAGCGGCCCGGAAGGCCGAGAAGTCGTGGCGGCCGACGAGGCGCTGGGCGGCGTCGTGCATCAGGTCCGCGTCGAGGGGCCACGGCACGTGCCAGACATGGGCCCGCGTCAGCGCCGCGGGGCTGCGCCGGTTGAGGATGCGGTAGCGATAGTGCCGGCGGATCGCCGAGTGGCGGGCGTCGAAGCTGTCCGGCACGGTCTCGGCGGACAGGATCGCCACCGGCTGCGGCCGCAGATGGGCGTTCAGGGCGTCCCGGACCGTGTCGGTCCGCCAGTCCTTGGCGAGGTCGAGATGGGCGACCTGATGGATCGCGTGCACGCCGGCATCGGTCCGGCCCGCGCAGGTGAGCCGGACATTCTCGCCGGAGAAGCGCGTGACGGCCGCCTCGATCGCGCCCTGAACCGTGGGATCGTCGGCCTGCCGCTGCCAGCCGCAGAAGGGGCCGCCGTCGTACTCGATGACGAGCTTGTAGCGGGGCATCAGCCGAGGCGGGCGCCGGGCGTCAGCCGGGCGCCGCGGACGAACTCGGCCCCCGTCGCGCTGCCGCCCTTGCCGGCGCGGCGCAGCTCCATGAGGCGCACCGCGCCGCTGCCGCAGGCGACTGTGCCCTCGGTATCGCGCAGCGTGCCCGGCGCGCCCGCGCCCGAACCTGCGCTCTCGGCGAGGGCGGCGCGCAGCACTTTCACCCGCTCGGGTCCCTTGCCGAGATCGATCTCGCAGAACGCTCCGGGGAAGGGCGACAGCCCGTTGATCCGGTTCGCGACCTCAGCCGCCGGTCGGGACCAGTCGATCCGCGCCTCGTCGTTGGTAATCTTGTGCGCGTAGACGACGCCGTCCTCCGGCTGCGGCGTGAAGGTCAGCGTGCCCGCGTCGAGCGCCGCGAGGGCCCGCGCCATCAGGTCGGCGCCGAGCGGCATCAGGGCGTCGTGCAGCGCGCCCGCCGTCATGCCCGGCGCGATCGGCAGCCGGGCCTCCAGCGCCACCGGGCCGGTGTCGAGGCCCGCCTCCATCCGCATCACGCCGACGCCGCTCTCGGCATCGCCCGCCATCACGGCGCGCTGGATCGGCGCCGCCCCGCGCCAGCGCGGCAGCAGGGAGCCGTGCAGGTTGAGGCAGCCGTGCTTCGGCGCGTCGAGGATCGCCTGCGGCAGCAGCATCCCGTAGGCCACCACCACGGCGACGTCGGCCCGGTGCGCCGCGAAGGTCTCGGCGGCTTCGGGCGTGCGGAGCGTCGCGGGTGTCAGGACCGGAGCGCCGAGCGTGTCGGCCAGCGCGTGGACCGGCGAGGGGCGCAGGCTCATGCCGCGGCCGGCCCGGGCGGGCGCGCGGGTATAGACCGCCGCGATGTCGTGCCCGTCCTGCGCGAGCCGGGCGAGCGTCGGCACCGCGAAGTCCGGCGTGCCCATGAAGACGACGCGCATGGCCGGATCAGGCCGCGTCGCGCTTGGCCGCCTTGGTGAACTTCTTGATCACCCGGTCGCGCTTCAGCTTCGACAGGTGGTCGATGAACAGCACGCCGTTCAGGTGGTCGATCTCGTGCTGGATGCAGGTCGAGAGCAGGCCGTCGGCCTCGATCTCCCGCTCCGTGCCGTCGAGGTCGCGGAACTTCACCCGCACCCGGTCCGGCCGCTCGACCTCGGCGTAGTAGTCCGGGATCGACAGGCAGCCCTCGTCGTAGACCCGCTTCTCCTCCGAGGACCAGACGATCTCGGGATTGATGAACACCCGCGCGTCGCGGACGCCTTCCTCCTTCGACGTGTCGATCGTGACGACGCGCTTCGGCACGCCGATCTGGATCGCCGCGAGCCCGACGCCGGGGGCGTCGTACATCGTCTCGAACATGTCGGCGACGAGGGTGCGGATCTCGGCGGTGATCGGCCCGACCGGCTCGGAGCCCAGGCGCAGGACAGGATCGGGAAGGATGACGAGCGGGCGGATGGTCATGGCAGGAACCGGCAGGGAAGGCGCCGGGACGGGTCCGGGCTCTCCGTCGAATAGGATGCGGCCGTGGACCGGTCAAATACCGGTTGGTGCCCCGTCGCCGACCCTCAGAACGCCGTCCGGCTGCGGATCGCCGCCGACAGCGTGCCCTCGTCGAGGTAGTCGAGCTCGCCGCCGACCGGCACGCCGTGGGCGAGGCGCGTGACCTTCACGTCGCAGTGCCGGATCGACTCCGTGACGTAGTGGGCGGTGGTCTGGCCGTCGACCGTGGCGTTGAGCGCCAAGATGACCTCGGTGACCTCGGGCCGGGCCACGCGCTCCACGAGACTCGCGAGGTTCAGGTGCTCCGGCCGGACGCCGTCCAGCGCCGAGAGGACGCCGCCGAGCACGTGGTAGCGCGCCTTCACGGCCCCGGAGCGCTCCAGGGCCCAGAGGTCGGACACGTCCTCCACCACCACGAGCGTCGTCGGATCGCGCTCGGCGTCGCGGCAGATCGTGCACGGGTCCGAGGTGTCGACGTTCCCGCAGCTCGTGCACACGACGATGCGGTCGGCCGCCACCCGCATCGCGTCGGCGAGGGGCCCGAGCAAAGTGTCGCGCTTCTTGATGAGCTGGAGGGCGGCCCGCCGCGCCGAGCGCGGTCCGAGGCCCGGCATGCGGGCGAGGAGCTGGATCAGGCGCTCGATCTCGGGGCCGGCGACGGCTTGGGGCATCGTGCCTCTGGGGCGAGGAAGGGGCTTCGGATCCGGACGGGCATAGACGGCGGCGGGCGCCGCGCAAGGGTCCGGGGACGGGTGAGTACCCGCTTGTGTGGTATATGGGTATTCCGAAGCCGCTCCGCCGGTGGCATTATGCTGCCCGACGAACGGAACTGCTTACAGACTTGGGTTCCTGAGTCCACGACTGTGGTCTAACCTGTTTGTACACGTTGCGGGCTCCCGGCGGGGCCCCTTATGACAGCGAAGCTTCGCCACCTACTCGAGAGTGGGGAGGCGAGCGGCCGGGAACGGAGATCCTGCGTGCGGCGGTCCTGTACGACCGCACGGACGTCTCCCGGGCAAGCCCGGACGGCGGTGCCGTCCGGTTCAGTCGCGTCGACGGTCGAACAGGGGCCCGGGAGATACGATCTTGACCAACATCGGTGATCACAACGCGGCCCACGGCGCCGAGGCGGCCGGCTTCCGCGACCTCAAGGCCGTCCACTGGAACTTCGAGGCCCCGCGCCTCTACGAGGAGGCCCTGTCCCGCAAGGAGGCGCAGCTCGCCCGCGGGGGCGCGATCGTCGCCACCACCGGCAGCCATACCGGCCGCTCGCCCAAGGACAAGTTCGTGGTCCGCGACGCCGGCACCGAGAACGAGGTCTGGTGGGACAACAACGGCGCCATCACGCCCGAGCAGTTCGAGACCCTGCGCCAGGACTTCCTGAAGCACGCCGAGGGCAGGGAGCTGTTCGCCCAGGACCTCTACGGCGGTGCCGATCCGGCCTACCGGGTGAAGGCGCGGGTGTTCACCGAGTTCGCGTGGCACTCGCTGTTCATCCGCAACCTGCTCATCCGGCCGGACCGCTCCGAGATCGCGTCCTACGTGCCGGACATGACGATCATCGACCTGCCGAGCTTCCAGGCGGATCCCGCCCGGCACGGCTGCCGGTCGAAGACCGTGATCGCCATCGACTTCTCGAAGAAGCTCGTGCTGATCGGCGGCTCCGCCTACGCGGGCGAGATGAAGAAGTCGGTCTTCACCTACCTGAACTACATCCTGCCGGGGCAGGGCGTGATGCCGATGCACTGCTCGGCCAACGCGGCGCTCGACGCCGAGGGCGGCTCGGCGATCTTCTTCGGCCTGTCCGGGACCGGCAAGACGACGCTGTCGAACGATTCCTCCCGCCAGCTGCTCGGCGACGACGAGCACGGCTGGTCGAATTCCGGGATCTTCAACTTCGAGGGCGGCTGCTACGCCAAGACGATCCGTCTCTCGCGCAACGCCGAGCCGGAGATCTACGCCACCACCGAGCGCTTCGGCACGGTGATGGAGAACGTGATCATCGACCCGGTCACCCGCGTGCCGGACTTCGACGACGCGTCGCTCACCGAGAACACACGCTGCGCCTACCCGCTGGACTTCATCGCCAACGCGAGCGCCACGGGCCGGGCCGGGCATCCGAAGAACATCGTGATGCTGACCTGCGACGCCTTCGGGGTGATGCCGCCGATCGCCAAGCTCACCGGCGCCGAGGCGATGTACCACTTCCTCTCGGGCTACACCGCCAAGGTGGCCGGCACCGAGCGCGGCCTGACCGGGCCGGAGGCGACCTTCTCGACCTGCTTCGGCGCGCCGTTCATGCCGCGGCACCCGAGCACCTACGGCAACCTGCTGCGCGACCTCATCGCCAAGCACAGCGTCGATTGCTGGCTGGTCAACACCGGCTGGACCGGCGGCGGCGTCGGCACCGGCCGGCGGATGCCGATCCGCGTGACGCGCCGCCTGCTGAGCGCCGCCCTCGACGGCTCGCTGGCGCAGGCCGAGTTCCGGCGTGACCCGTATTTCGGCTTCGCAGTGCCGGTCTCGGTTCCGGGCGTCGAGCCGCACATCCTGACCCCGGTGAAGACCTGGGCCAACAAGGGTGCCTTCGTGGAGACGGCCGCGCGGCTGGTGAAGATGTTCGACGACAACTTCAAGCGGTTCGAGGACCATGTCGACGCCGACGTGCGCTCTGCCGGGCCGACCGCGCAGGCGATCGCGGCCTGAAGATCGGACGGGCGGCTCGCAGGGCCGCCCGTTCTTCCCCGTCCTCGCGAGCGCGACGAAGCAGTCCAGGGCAGTGCGTCCTCGACGAGCGCGGCGCTGCCGGATCGCTCCGCCGCACTCGCGAAGACGACGGTTTCGATCGTTCCGTCGGACCTGCAGATTAGAAGGGCAGCTTCATGCCCGGCGGCAGCGGCAGGCCCTTCGTCAGCTCGGCCATGCGCTCCTGCATGGTCGCCTCGGCCTTGCCGCGGGCGTCGTTGCAGGCGGCCACGATCAGGTCCTCCAGGATCTCGCGCTCGTCCGCCACCATCAGCGACGGGTCGATGCTGACGCCCTTCATCTGGCCCTTGGCGGTCATGGTGACCCGGACGGAGCCGCCGCCGGAGGCGCCGCTCACCTCGATCTCATCCATCTCGGACTGCAGGTTGGCCATCTTCTCCTGCATGGCCTGAGCCTGCTTCATGATGCCCATCAGGTCGCGCATGCGGCTCTCTTTCCGTTTCCTCGTCTGATCTGGGTATGGCCCGGCCCGGGCGCCACCGTGCGCCGCGTCAGGCGTCGTCGTCCTCGACCTCGCCGACCCGCGCGGCATCGCCTTCCCCGAGGATCTCCTGCTCGGCGGAGGGCAGGGCCTCGGGCGCGGTCTCGCGCACGTCGACGATCTCGGCCCCGGGGAAGCGCGTCAGCACCTCGCGCACGAAGGGGTCGGCGGCGGCATTCTCCCGGCGGGTCTCGGTGGCGGCCCGGGCCGCCGCGTCGAGGGTCGGGGCGCCCTCGTCCTTCGACAGGGCCACCACCCAGCGCCGCCCGGTCCACCGCTCGATGGCGGCGGCGATGTCGTTGGCGAGGCTCGACCGGCCGCCGGAGGCGAGGCGGAACTCCATCCGCCCCTCCTCGAAGTGCACCAGGTGGACGTCGCGCTCGAGGGCGGTCCGCAGCAGGATGTCCCGGTTGGCGTCCGCCAGCGCGATCAGGTCCTCGAACCGTCCGAGGCGCGGCGTCGGCGGTGCCACGGGCGCCGGTCTCGGCGCCGGCGCAGCGACGGGCGCGCTCATGGCGACGCTCGCGGTCGCGTTCACGGCGACGGGCGCGGCCACGGGTGCCGTGACCGGGGCGGTGTCCGCGGCTGCCGTGCGGGGTGCCGCGGCGAGCGCGGCGGAGCCGCCGCCGCGCAGGTCGGGGATCGGCGGAAGCGGCGGCCGGGCCGACACGGCCGGGGCCTCGTCCGCGGGGGCCGCGGCCGCCTCGGCCCTGAGCTGGCGCAGCGCCTCGTCGGGGGTCGGCAGATCGGCCGCGTAGGCGAGGCGCACGATCGCCATCTCGGCCGCCGCGAGCGGCCGGGGCGCGGCCTGGACCTCGGGAATCGCCTTCAGCAGGATCTGCCACGCCCGCGACAGGGCGCGGATCGAGAGCTTGTCGGCGAACGCGGCCCCGCGGACGCGCTCCGTCTCGCTGAGCGTCGGGTCCGCGGCCGCCTCCGGCACCACCTTGAGCCGGGTGACGAGATGCGTGAAGGCCGCTAGATCCGAGAGCACCACCGACGGGTCCGCGCCGGAATCGTACTGCGCCCGCAGTTCCGCGAAGGCGGCCGGGACCGACCCGCGCATCACCGCCTCGAACAGGTCGAGGATCCGGGCGCGATCGGCGAGGCCCAGCATGTCGCGGACGCTCTGCGCGGTGATCGTGCCGGCGCCGTGGGCGATCGCCTGGTCGAGCAACGAGAGCGCGTCGCGCACGGACCCTTCCGCGGCCCGCACGATGGCCCCCAGCGCCTCGTCCTCGACGATGACCCCCTCGGCCGCGCAGACCTTCGCGAGATGGGCGTGCAGGGTCGGCGCCTCGACGCGGCGCAGGTCGAATCGCTGGCAGCGGGACAGGATCGTCACCGGGACCTTGCGGATCTCCGTGGTGGCGAACACGAACTTCGCGTGCGGCGGCGGCTCCTCCAGCGTCTTCAGGAAGGCGTTGAACGCCTTCTCGGAGAGCATGTGGACCTCGTCGACGATGTAGACCTTGTAGCGCGCCGAGACCGGCCCGTAGCGGATGCCGTCGATGATCGCCCGGACGTCGTCGATACCGGTATGCGAGGCGGCGTCCATCTCCAGCACGTCCATGTGCCGGGATTCCATGATCGCCGCGCAGTGGAGGCCGAGTTCCGGCATCGACACGGTCGGGCCGGTGTCGGGCTGTCCGGCGCGGGCGTAGTTGAGGCCGCGGGCCAGGATGCGCGCCGTCGTGGTCTTGCCGACGCCGCGAACGCCGGTGAGCATCCAGGCCTGCGGGATGCGGTTGGCCGCGAACCCGTTGGCGAGGGTCCGCACCATCGCGTCCTGGCCGATCAGGTCGCCGAAATTGGTCGGGCGATACTTTCGGGCGAGCACCCGGTAGGGCGTCGCCGCGGCGGGGGGCGCTGGAAACCCGGGCAGGCCCGGCTCGTCGTCAGGCGTGCCGGTCGTAGCGTCCATGCCGTGTCTGGGTCTGGCTGCCGCGCGCCGTGGAATGAGGTGGGAGGCTGGACGAAGACCCGCTCGGTCTCGTTAGGGCTGCTTCCTTCCGGACCTGACCCGGTTGGCGAGTGAAACGTCCCTCGCCAACCCCCCGCCGGCTATATGGCCGGGCCTCGCTCTGAACGCAAGCGCTGCCTCTCGGCGCCGCCTACTCGGCCTTGCGCTTGACGATCGCCAGGGTCTTCGGATCGAGCTTCAGGTCGAACTGCTTGCCGCTCGCGTCGATCGCGTCGTCGACCTCGATCATGCCGTCGTCGAGCTCGATCTCCTTCCACTTGGTGAAGCCCTCCTGCTTGAGCATGGCTTCGACCTTCGCCTGCTGGTCCGGCGGGAGCTTCTCGTCGGCGCGGGCGGCGAGGCTGCTGCCGGCGATCAGGGTCAGGGCGAGAAGGGTCGTGGTCAGGCGCATGGCTGTCTCCGATCCGGCCATTGTGTCCGGCTGTGAACAGGCCGGCGGCAGCGGAGTTCCATGGCGGCGATGCCCTTGAGCCGCTCCCGGATCTGCCGCACATCTGGGCCGTACCGGAACGCGGCGGCGAGGACTTGGCACCGATGGTCACCCGCGTCGCCACCGTGGCCTTCGAGGGCATCGAGGCGCGGGCGGTGGACGTGCAGGTCCAGATCGTCCCGGGCTCTGTGGTCTTCACCGTCGTCGGTCTGCCCGACAAGGCGGTGGCGGAATCGCGCGAGCGGGTCCGCGGCGCGCTGATCGCCTCCGGACTGGCACTGCCCGCCAAGCGCATCACGGTGAATCTCGCTCCGGCGGATCTTCCCAAGGAAGGCTCGCACTTCGACCTGCCGATCGCGCTGGGCGTCATGGCGGCGATCGGCGCGATCCCGGCCGACGCGCTCGCCGGCTACTGCGTCCTCGGCGAACTCGCCCTCGACGGCAGCATCACGGCGGTCAGCGGCGTGCTGCCGGCCGCCGTGGCGGCCGGTGCCCGGGGGCTCGGGCTCATCTGCCCGGCCGCCACCGGGCCGGAGGCGGCCTGGGCCGGGGGCGACCTCGACGTGCTCGCGCCGCGCTCGCTGATCCAGCTCGCCAACCACTTCAAGGGCAGCCAGGTCATGGCGCGGCCGGAGCCCGCCGTCGCCGCGCCGACCGGGCCGCTTCCGGACCTCGCCGACATCCGGGGGCAGGAGGGTGCCAAGCGCGCCCTCGAGATCGCGGCGGCCGGCGGCCACAACCTGCTGATGAACGGTCCGCCGGGCTCGGGCAAATCCATGCTCGCGGCCCGTCTGCCGTCGATCCTGCCGCCGCTCACGCCGCGCGAGCTGCTCGACATCTCCATGATCCAGTCGGTGGCGGGCGCGCTGAAGGGCGGCGCCCTCTCCAGCCGCCGCCCGTTCCGGCAGCCGCACCATTCCGCCTCGATGGCGGCGCTCGTGGGTGGCGGGCTCGGCGCCCGGCCCGGGGAGGTCTCCCTCGCCCATGGCGGGGTGCTGTTCCTGGACGAGCTGCCCGAATTCGCCCCGCAGGTGCTCGACAGCCTGCGCCAGCCGATGGAATCCGGGGCGGTGATGATCGCCCGGGCCAACCACCGGGTCACCTACCCGGCGCGCTTCCAGCTGGTCGCGGCGATGAACCCGTGCCGCTGCGGCCAGGGACTCGAACCGGGCTACGCCTGCCGGCGCGGGCCGAACGCGCGCTGCATGGCGCAGTACCAGTCGCGGATCTCCGGACCGTTGCTCGACCGCATCGACCTGCGCGTCGAGGTGCCGGCGGTCACGGCCGCCGACCTAATCCTGCCGGCGCCGGCCGAGGGCTCCCGCGAGGCGGCCGCGCGCGTGTCGGCCGCCCGCGCCCTCCAGGGCGCGCGCTACGCCGCGCGCGGTCTGCCGGATTCCACCACCAACGCGACCTGTCCGGCGACGCTGATCTCGGACGTCGCGAGCCCCGACGCCGACGGGACGGCGCTGATCCGTCAGGCGGCCGAGAGCATGCGCCTCTCCGCCCGCGGCTTCCACCGGACGCTGCGCGTCGCCCGGACCCTCGCCGATCTCGACGGCGAGGCCCAGGTCCGCCGGCTCCACCTCGCGGAGGCCCTGTCGTACCGGGGCCGCGGCGACGGCGCGGCGGCCGCCGCGTGAGTGCCGTCTCGGACGGTCCGGCCGACCTGACGGTCACGATCGGCCAGCACAGCAGCGCCGGCCGCAAGGCGGCCAACCAGGACTTCAACGGCGCCCTGGTCCCGGTCCAGCCGGCCCTCGGCCTGAAGGGCATCGCGGTGGCCCTCGCCGACGGGATCAGCAGCAGCGCCGCCGGGGCCGCGGCGAGCGAGACCGCGGTCAAGAGCTTCCTCAGCGACTACTACGCCACGCCCGACACGTGGTCGGTGAAGACCTCGGCGCAGCGCGTGATCGCGGCGACCAATTCCTGGCTCTTCGCCGAGACCCGGCGCGGCGCCGACCCGAACGACCTCGACCGGGGTCACGTCACGACCTTCGACGCCCTCGTGCTGAAATCGCGCGCGGCCCACCTCTTCCACGTCGGTGATGGCCGGATCTGGCGCGTCTCCGGCAGGTCCCTCGAGCAGCTCACCGAGGACCACCGCGTGGTGGTCTCCCCCGCGGAATCCTATCTCGGCCGGGCGCTCGGGGCGCAGGCCCGCCTGGAGATCGACTACCACGCCGTCGGCATCGCGGCGGGCGACACCTTCGTGCTGACGACCGACGGCGTGCACGAGCATGTCCGGCCCCGCGACATCGTGGCGGCGATCGCGGCGGCCGAGACCCTGGACGCCGCCGCGCGGACGATCGTGGAGATGGCCCTGGCGGCCGGCAGCCCGGACAACCTGACGATCCAGATCGTGCGGGTCGAGACGGTGCCGGCCGGCGAGCCGGCGGACCTGCTCGGCGAGGCCGAGGGGCTGGACCCGGCGCCGCTGCTCGATCCGCCCGCGGAGCTCGACGGCTTCCGGCTGCTGCGGATCCTGCACTCCGGTCCGCGCAGCCGCGTCTACCTCGCGGTGGACGCCGAGACCGGCGCCCAGGTCGCCCTGAAGGTGCTGTCCCTCGACCTGCGGGACGACCCGGCGCAGCGGAAGCGCTTCGTGATGGAGGAGTGGATCGCGCGCCGGATCGACAGTCCTCACGTGCTCAAGGCCCATTCCCGGGCCGGCCAGCGCAGCCACCTCTACACGGTGATGCGCTACGTCGAGGGCCAGACGCTGACCCAGTGGATGCGCGACCACGCGGCGCCAGAACTGGAGGCGGTGCGGGCGCTCGTCGAGCAGCTCGCCCGGGGCGTGCAGGCCTTCCACCGGCGGGAGATGCTCCACCAGGACCTGCGGCCCGACAACGTCCTGATCGACGCGGCGGGGACCGTCCAGGTCATCGATTTCGGCGCGACGCAGGTCGCCGGCGTGGTCGAGGGCGACCCGCGGATCGACCCGTCGGAGATCCTGGGCACGGTGCAGTACACGGCGCCCGAGTGCTTCCTCGGCGCCCCGGCGACCGTCCGGTCGGACGTCTTCGCGGTCGGCGTGATCACCTACCAGATGCTGACGGGGCGGCTGCCCTACGGCGACGCGGTGCCCCGGGCGCGGACGCGCGCGGCGCAGCGGCGGCTGCGCTACGCGTCGGCGCTCACCGTACGCCCGCTGCTGCCCGTCTGGGTCGACGAAGCGCTGCGCAGGGCCGTTCATCCCGATCCGGAACGGCGCTACACGGCCCTGTCGGCCTTCGTCCACGACCTGCGCCACCCCAACCCGGCCTTCACGGACGGCCGGCGGGCGTCGCTTCTGGAGCGCGACCCGCTGCTGTTCTGGCGCCTGCTGTCGCTGGTGCTCGGGCTCATCGCGCTGGCGCTCGCGGCGATCCTGGTCGCCGGCCCGCGTCGGTGAGCCCCGGCGCGCGCCTCAGGGATCCAGTTCGGGATAGCGGCGGAAGATGCCGTCCTCGTTGAACGGGATCCGGCGCTCGCTGGCGAGGTAGGCGGCGAGCCGCGGGCGGCGCGCCACGGTCTCGTGGAGCGCCGCCACCTGCGGCGTCCTCCGAAGGGCCGCGGCGGTGGCCCTGGGGAAGGCGTAGAGCAGGCCGTCGACGAGCTGGAACAGCGACAGGTCGGCGTAGCAGAGATTCGCGCCGACGAGCCGGCCGCCGCCGTTCGCCGCCAGCACGCGCTCGAAATAGCCGAGGTATTTCGGGATGCGCTCGTCCCGGAACTCGGCCGCCCGGCGCAGCGCCTCGGGCTTCTGATCCGCGTAGTACAGGCCGACGCCGACGGGATGGTGGGTGTCGTGCGCCTCGTCGACCGCGTCCGCGACGGTGAGCTGGAGCTGGTGGGTCCAGATCCGGTCGCTCTCCGAAGCGCCCACGAGGCCGAGGCGCGGCCCCAGATAGAGCAGGATCGCGGCGCTCTGCCCGACGACGACGTCGCCGTCGCGCAGGAAGGGCGGAGCCAGGGGCGGCCGCGGATCGGCCGGGTCGGACAGGCGGTCGAGCATCGGTCCGATGCCGCCCGAATCGTCGTCCTGGCGGGCCACGTCGACGTAGTCGGCGCCGGCTTCCTCGAGCGCGAGGCGGACGAACTCGCCGCGCCCCTGGATCATCGGCCAGTAATGGAGTTCGTAGGGCATCGCCGCCTCCGGGTCGGGGAAGGCGCGGCGGGCCCGGTCGGTTCCCGCTCAGTTGTTCTCGGCCGGCTCCTCGGCCGAGGCCTTCTCGACCGGCGGCTCGGCGCTGGCGACGGCCTTGCGCGCGAACATCGGCTGGAGGCGCTCGGCGAGCTGCTGGTCCAGGTGCTTGACGTAGGCACCCTTGAAGTAGCGCTCGCCGGTCTTCGCCCCGTAGAGGCTGTCGTGGGCCTGGATCATCGCGGCGACCTCCGGGCGGCAGAGGAAGCCGGTGATGCCGACGGCCTCGTACCAGCGGCCGGCGCGCGCCTCGGCGGTGGCCTTCGGGTTCGACAGCACCGTCTCGGCGAAGCACGCGGTGGCGGCCTGCCGCAGCGGCCCCAGCACCTTCTCGGCCTCGGCGGCGTTCACCTTCGGGGCGGCCGGGTGCCGGTGAGGCCGCGCCTCGGCAGCCGAGACGAGCGCGAGGACGGCGAAGGTGGCGAGGATCGAAGTCTTCATACGGGCGGCCTCGTCGGGTGTCCGAACCGTGTTCAGCTCTCGCTCATGATTGCGTCGGGATCGGGGCTGGCGGCTCGGTCCGGACGCCCGATTCCGGGCAAGATCCGGGCTGTTTCGCGACGGCCACAGCCGGGCTCAGCCGCGCCGCTCCGCGTTCCAGTGTCCCCGGCAGGCGAGGGCTCCGGACGCGACCCAGGTTCCGGCACCGAACCCGTCCGAGCCCAGCCGCCCCCGCACGTCGGCGGTCGCGGCGCCGTTCGAGATCGTGCCGCGGATCGCGCCGTTCCGGGCGACGCCGCCCTCGACCGTGAAGGCGGTCCCGATGAAGCGGGCCCGCCCGCGCTCGATCCGCACCGGGTAGCGATAGGCGCGGTCGCAGGTCCCCGCCTCGGTGATGATCTCGACGCTCCACGTGCCGTCGAAACGGTCGGGCTGGGCGGCCGGGCGCGGGGCGGCCGCGGCGGGCAGCGTGCCAACGAGGAGCAGGGCGACGGCGAGGCGGGGCGTCATGCGAGTCCGGGGTGCCGAGGGCTTCGGAGAGGCCGGCGCCCCGTCAGCGCGACGTCTGCGGCGCCGGTGTCCGCATGGCCGCGCGGAGCGCCGCGTTGAGGAGGGCGAGCAGGTCGCAGCCGACATGCAGGAAGGCGGCCACGCCCGCCTGCTTCAGCGGCTCGGCCAGGTCCGTCGGCTTCCCGGCGAGGTAGACCGGTCCGGCGCCGGCCTCGGCGAGCGCCTTCGCCGTCTCGACCGCGCGCTCGGCGTAGATCCCGTCGGTGGAGCAGATGCAGGCGAGGCTGGCGCCGGACTCCCGGAACGCCGCCGCCGCCGACTCGGCGTCGGGGAAGCCCTCGTTCGAGAGGGACTCGAGTCCGCCGGCCGCGAAGGCGTTGGCCGCGAAGGTCGCCCGGGCGTTGAAGGCCGCCACCGGGCCGAGATTGGCCAGGAACACGACCGGTCTGCGCCCGGTCTTGGCGAGGAAGGCGTCCGAGGCGTCCCGGAGGGCCTCGTAGGGCTCCGCGAGGCGCTGGGACGGCAGCGCGTCGCAGGCGACCGCGGAACCCGCACCGAAGTTGGAGCCGCGCCCCGCCGCCACGGGCGGCACGTCGAGAACCGTGACCTGCTTCTCGGGGAGGTTCGGGAACTCGCTCGCACCCGTGAGCGGCTCGCGGCGGGTCGCCACCGCCTTGGCGCGGGCCTCGCGGGTCACCTCGATCCGCCGCTGGAGCTTGCCGACGCTGAGCGAGGCCACGATGCCGCCCTCGGCCTCGATCGCCTGGAACGCCGCCCAGCCCGCGTCGGCGAGCTCGGCCGTCAGGGCCTCGAAACCGCCGGCGCCCGCGGCGGGGTCGCTGACGCGCGCGAGATGCGACTCCTCGATGAGCACGATCTGGCTGTTGCGCGCCACGCGCCGGGCGAAGGCGTCGGGCAGGCCGAGCGCCTGCGTGTAGGGCAGGACCGCGACGCTGTCGGCGCCGCCCATGCCGGCCGAGGCCGCCGCCATGCCGGTGCGGAGGATGTTCACGAACGGGTCGCGCTTGGTCATCATCCGCCACGCCGTCTCGGCGTGGAGCCGCAGCGGCTTCGGGTCCAGGCCGCAGGCCTGCTCCACCCGCGCCCAGAGGCGCCGCACGGCGCGGAACTTGGCGACGGTGACGAACTCGTCGGCATCGGCCGCCAGCAGCATCGCGACGCGGTCGCGGGCGCTCGCGAGATCGTGACCGGAGGCCTCCAGGGCGCGCAGGTAGGCGACGGCGGTGGCGAGCACAGCACCGAGCTCTGCCGCCTCGCCCGCGCCGCCCTCGTGGTAGGGCCGGCCGTCGGCCAGGAAAGCTCGGCCGCGGAAACCCGCGGCCTCCAGCTCGGCCACGGTCTCGGCGAGGCGGGGGGCGATGTCCGTCCAGACGGCCCCGAGGCTGCCGGTGGCCGCCAGGACGCCCACGGGATCGAGCCCGAGATCCAGATCGTAGGTCGAGAGATCCTCGCCGCGGCGCTCCGCCAGCGCCTTGACCAGCCGGGCCACCTCCAGGCCGCGGCCCCCGGCGTCGATCCGCAGGGCGATCAGCGGCAGCATCACGCCCTTCAGCGCGGCGTCGAGCTCCTCGACGCTCGCCGCCGTCAGACCGTAGCCGCGGGCGCCCGGCGCGCCCGCGAAGGCGAGCACGAGGGCATCGGCCCCGCCTTCGAGGTCGGTGAGCGCCTGCGCGTTGGCGGTGCCGAGGTCGGGATGGTCGACACGCTGGGCGATCCGCCAGGGCCCGGGCTCGCGCACCGGCTGCGCCGCCGGCTCGGCCGGTCCGTAGAGGGGTTCGATCCGCAGGCCGTCTGCCGTGCGCGACACCAGCCGCTTCTCGAAATCGGCCCCCTTCAGGACGCCTTCGACGAGGCCGAGCCAGCGGGCTCGGTCCGCGGGCTCGAAGAGGTCGGCGAGCGGTCTGTCTTCCATCGGTACGTCCCAGGGCGCGGCGTCTTCTGCACCGCTTTCATGCGTTTGCCTCGCACGCCGCCCCGCCGCTGGCAATCGCCCGATGGTTGAGGAAAGCTCAAGCCGCCGATCACCGATTTTTGAGGGCGGCGGCCGAGGCGAAGCGAGGAGCGCCCGTCAATCCGGATCGTCGCGCCGGGGCGCCGCCGGCGAGGCGGATGGGCCGTCGCGTGTACAGGGGCGCGGCGCCCCCGCGTCAGCCGAGGATGATCAGGCCGGCGAAGCCGAGGGCGCCGACGATGATCCGCCACCACGCGAACAGCCAGAAGCCGTGACGGGAGACGTAGTCGAGGAGAAATCGCACCACGAACAGCGCCGAGACGAACGACACGATGAAGCCGATCACGATCAGGCCGACATCGTTGCCCGAAAGGTACTTGTAGTTGTCGAGCAGGTCCTTGGCAAAGGCGCCCGCCATGGTTGGCATCGCGAGGTAGAACGAGAACTCGGTAGCCGAGCGCTTGTCGGCGCCCATCAGCATCGCGCCCACGATCGTGGCGCCCGAGCGCGAGACGCCGGGGATCATCGCCAGGCACTGGAAGATGCCGATCTTCAGGTCCATCGGCAGCGTGAAGTCGTAGACGTCGGTCTTCTTCACCTCGAGGTCGGTGTCGTCGATGACGAGGAGAACCAGGCCGCCGGCCACGAGGGTCGCGCAGACGATCCACGGGTTGAACAGGTAGGCCTTGATCAGCTTCGAGAAGAGACCGCCGATGATCGCCGCCGGCAGGAACGCCACCAGGATGCCGAGCACGAAGCGACGGGCCTTCGGATCGGACGGGAGGGCGGTGGCGATCCCGAGGAGGCGGCGGAAATACACCAGCAGGATCGCCAGGATGGCGCCGAGCTGGATCAGCACCTCGAAGGTGTTGTTGGGCGAGTGGAAGCCGATGAAGTGCCCCACCAGCAGCTGGTGGCCGGTGGAGGAGACCGGGATGAACTCGGTCGCCCCCTCCACCAGGGCGAGCAGCACTGCCTTGCCGATGCTTGCGGGATCCATCGCGACGCCTTGATGCCGCGCGCGCGGCGGCCCCCGTCGGGCCGCCGCCTGCCACGCGAAATGGTTGTACCCGAGGCTTCGCCGATCAGGGTTGACGGGCAGTTACCGGGCCGGGCCGCGCGTGTTAAGGGCTCGGCAACGGTCGGGCAATAACGCTCGGTCCGAAGTCCTGCGCGCCGAAGACCTGCGCATCAGGACCCACGACGAGCGCGGGACCGGCCGCGCTGGCAGACCGAACGTCCCGCACGGCCTCGATGGCGACCCTCTACCATTTCCCCTTCTGCGCGAATTCCCGATTCATCCGTCTCGTGCTCGCCGAGATGGGCATGGAGCCGACGCTGTTCGAAGAACGGCCCTGGGAACGGCGCGACGACTTCCTGCTGATCAACCCGGCGGGCGTCACGCCCGTGCTGCTGGAGCAGAACGGGCTCGTGGTCCCCGGTGCGGGCGTCATCGCCGAGTACCTCGACGAGACCCGCGGCCTCGGCCTCTCCGGCCGGCGGATGCTGCCGGAGGACACGGTCGAGCGCGTCGAGGTCCGGCGGCTGCTCGACTGGTTCCTGGTGAAGTTCGAGTCCGAGGTGACCGCCTACCTCGTGAACGAGAAGATCTCGAAGCGCTTCATGTCGGCCAACGAGGGCGGCGGCCCGCCCGACATGAACGCGATCCGCGCGGCGCGCTCCAACGTGCGCTACCACCTCAAATACATCGGCTACCTGATCGCGCGGCGGCGCTGGATCGCCGGCGACAACCTGACCTATGCGGATCTCGCGGCGGCGGCCCATCTCTCCTGCGTCGACTACCTGGGCGACGTGCCCTGGGACGAGGACGAGATGGCGCGAAACTGGTACGCCCGGGTCAAGTCGCGGCCCTCGTTCCGCGCCCTGCTCGCCGACCGTGTGCCCGGCATGGCGCCGGCAGCCCACTACGCGGATCTGGATTTCTGAACGCGCGACGGACTTATCACGGCGCCGACCTGCGCCGCCTCGTCGAGGCCCGGGCCCGGACGCTCGGGTTCTGCGGCCTGCGCGTGACCCGTCCCGACCGGCTCCCCGACCTGCCGGGCCGCCTGTCCGCCTGGCTCGCCGAGGGCGCGCAGGGCACCATGGACTGGATGGCGGAGCGGGCCGACCAGCGGGCCAGCCCGATCGCGCTCTGGCCGGGGGTGCGCAGCATCCTGGTCCTGGCGATGAGCTACCGGCCGGAGCACGATCCCCTCGACCTCGTGGGACGCCGCGACCGCGGTGCCGTCGCCGCCTACGCGCAGCGGCGGGATTATCACGAGGTTTTGAAGGGGCGCCTGAAAGAGTTGGGCGGGTACCTGTCGGCCAAGGGCGACGTGCGGGTGAAGGTGTTCTGCGACACCGCCCCCGTCATGGAGAAGACCCTCGCGGAGGCGGCCGGCCTCGGCTGGCAGGGCAAGCACACGGTGCTGATCTCCCGCGGGCACGGCAACTGGCTGCTCCTCGGCGCGATCTACACGAGCGCGGAGTTCGAGCCCGATGCGCCGGAGCGCGACCATTGCGGTTCCTGCCGCGCCTGCCTGGACGTCTGCCCCACCGACGCCTTCCCGGCGCCCTACCGGCTCGATGCCCGCCGCTGCATCTCGTACCTCACGATCGAGCATGCCGGGCCGATCCCGGCGGCGTTCCGGGCGGCGATCGGCAACCGGGTCTTCGGCTGCGACGATTGCCTGGCCGTCTGCCCCTGGAACAAGTTCGCCCGCACCGCGGCGGAGAGCCGGCTCGCCGCGCGCGCGGAGCTGGCGTCCCCGGCGCTCGCGGATCTCGCGGAACTCGACGACGCGGCGTTCCGCGCCTTCTTCGCCGGCACGCCGGTGAAGCGTACGGGGCGCGACCGCTTCCTGCGCAACGTCATGATCGCGATCGGCAATTCGGGTGACCCGTCGCTGGCGGAGGCGGCCGTCGCGCGGCTGCGCGACCCGTCCCCGCTGGTGCGCGGCATGGCGGTCTGGGCCTGCGGCCGGCTGCTGGAGCCGGAGACCGTGCGCGCGCTCCGTCGGCAGCAGGGCGAGCGCGAGACGGACGCCCACGTGCGCGACGAGTGGCGGGCCGCGACCGGCTTGACGGGATCGCGGACGGACGAGACATCCGCCGCATGAATCTCTTCGTCTTCGGGCTCGGTTTCACGGGCCGCCACTTCGCCGCGCGGGCACGGGCGCGCTTCGAGACCGTCCGCGCGACCGTCACCGACCCCGCGGCCGCCGACCGCATCGCGGCGGAGACGTCCTTCGCCATGCGCGCCTTCGGGCCGGAGGCCGACGATCCCCGGATCGCCGCGGACCTCGCCGACACGGACGTGCTCCTGGTCTCGGCGCCCCCCGGCGAGGCCGGCGACCCGGTGCTCGCCCGCTACGCCGACGCCGTCGCGGCGAGCCGGATCCGCTGGATCGGGTACCTGTCGACCATCGGCGTCTACGGCGACCAGGGCGGCGCCTGGACCGACGAGGCCACGCCGGCGACCCCGCGCAGCGCCCGGTCCAAGGTGCGCCTCGACGCTGAGGCGGCGTGGCTGGCGCTCGGCGCCGCGACCGGCAAGGCCGTCCAGATCTTCCGGCTCTCGGGCATCTACGGACCCGGGCGCAACCCGATCGTGAAGCTGCGCGAGGGTCGCTCGCAGCGCATCGTGAAGGCCGGGCAGGTCTTCAACCGCATCCACGTCGACGACATCGCCACGACGCTGCTCGCCTCGATCGACCGGCCGCGGCCGGGAGCGATCTACAACGTCACCGACGACGAGCCGGCCGCGCCCCAGACCGTGACCGAGCACGCCGCGGCCCTCACCGGCCTGCCGCTCCCGCCCGCCATCGATTTCGAGACCGCCGACCTGTCGCCGATGGCGCGCAGCTTCTACGGCGAGAACAAGCGCGTCCGGAATCGGCTGATCCGCGACGAGCTCGGCGTCGCGCTCGCCTACCCGACCTACCGCGAGGGTCTCGCCGCCCTCAAGGACCAGCCCTGATCAGGCTTCGAGGTGGCGCGGCCGGACGAGGCGGCGGAGCAGGCCGTCGCGGGGGCCGACCATCATCGAGGCCACGTAGAGCGCGCCGGCCGCCAGCACGATGGCCGGCCCGCTCGGCACGTCGTACCGGTACGACAGGCTGAGCCCCGACACGCTGGCCAGGGCGGCGATCAGCATCGAGACAGGGATCAGCCCGGCCAGGTCGCGCGCCCAGAACCGGGCCGCCACCGCCGGCAGCAGCATCAGCCCCACGGCCAGCAGCGTGCCGAGAGCCTGGAAGCCGCCCACGAGGTTGACCACCACCAGCGCCAGAAAGGCGAGGTGGACCGGGCCGCCGCTGCGGCTGACGCTCCGCAGGAACAGCGGGTCGACGCATTCCATCACGAGCGGTCGGTAGATCAGGGCGAGGGCCAGCAGGGTCAGCGTGCTGATGCCGCCGAGCAGCCAGAGGGCGGCGTCGTCCAGCGCCAGGACCGAGCCGAACAGGAAGTGCATGAGGTCGATCTGCGAGCCGCGCAGGGAGACCAGCAGCACGCCGGCCGCGAGCGAGATGAGGTAGAAGGCCGCGAGGTTCGCGTCCTCCCGCACGACCGTCGCCCGAGTGACGGCGCCGGCGAGCAGGGCGACCGCGAGCCCGGCGACGAGGCCGCCCAGCGTCATCGCCGGAAGGGACAGGCCGGCGACCAGGAAGCCGATAGCGGCCCCGGGCAGGATCGCGTGGCTCATGGCGTCGCTCATCAGGCTCATGCGGCGCAGCGTCAGGAACACGCCGATGGGCGGCGCCGACACCGACAGCGCGAGACAGCCCGCCAGGGCCCGACGCATGAAGCCGAACTCCACAAACGGCGCGAACAGGGATCCGAGCGGATCGATCACGCGGCATCCTCGTGGTGATGATGGTTCGCGCTGCCGTGCGCGTGCGCCGGGGCCGCGACCGCCCGCGGCCCGGCGCAGATCGCCGCGCCCTCGTCCCAAGCCTCGGACAGGTTGCGGGCACGGGCGAGGTTCTCGGCCGTCAGGACCCGCGCGGTCGGACCCCAGGCGACCGGCTCTCGGGCGAGGAGCAGCGTCGTCGGGAAATGCGCGCGGACCTGCTGGAGGTCGTGGAGGGCGGCGACCACGGTCCGCCCCTCGGAATGCCACGCGCGGATGAGCGCCAGGAGGTCGTCCACCGTCCGCGCGTCGATGCCGGTGAACGGCTCGTCGAGGAGCACGACCGGGCAGTCCTGCAGGATCAGCCGGGCGAACAGCGCGCGCCGGAACTGCCCGCCCGACAGGGTGCCGATCGGCCGCGCCGCGAAGCCGTCGAGGCCGACCGTGGCCAGCGCCGCCTGAATGGCCGGGCGACTCCGGGTGAGGCTGCGCCACGCCCCCGCGCGGCGCCAGAGGCCCATGCCGGCGAGATCCATCACCGTGAGCGGGAAGCTCCGGTCGATCTCGTCGACCTGCGGCATGTAGGCGAGGGCGCCCGCGCGCTCGATGCGGCCGTCCAGGCAGCGGATCTCGCCGGCCATGCCCTTGAGGAGCGTCGACTTGCCGGCCCCGTTCGGCCCGACGAGGGCGAGCAGGTCACCGGCCCGCACGGATCCGTCGAGGTGGTGGACCGCGGGATGCCGGTCGTAACCGAGGGTGAGACCGACGAGGCGGATCGGATCCGGTATCGGGCCGCTCATGTGGCGAGCGCCCAGGCGATGGTCAGCCAGACCAGCGCGGAGAGCAGCGCGGCGAGCGCCAGCCGCAGGCCGATCCCGCTCTGGAACAGCGATCGCCGCGCCGCGTGTCTCGGGCTGGGAATGGTCGGCACGGAGTCCTCGTCGCGCGCTCACGCCGGCGCGGGCACCGCGCGGGGCTACTGGTGCGGTGCTGGGCGGCGGTGATACACTGTAACAAACCCGTGGGACAACCTGCGGATCACGTCTGGAGCAATCATGCACCGTCACGAGGGTCACGACGCGTGCCACGCCGGCACCGGTGACATGCTCGCGCGGGCCGAGGCCCTGTGTCGCGAGCGCGGTCTTCAGTTCACGCCCCTGCGCCGGGAGGTGCTGGAGGCCGTGGCCGAGGCCGGGAAGGCTCAGGGCGCCTACGACATCGCCGAGCGACTGAGCGCGCCGGGCAAGCGCGTTGCGCCGGTCTCGGTCTACCGCGCCCTCGACTTCCTCATGGAGCAGGGGCTGGTCCATCGGATCGCGAGCCGCAACGCCTTCATCCCGTGCGCGCACGGCCACGCGCCCGGTGAGGGCGTCATCTTCCTGATCTGCCGCATCTGCGGGGGCGTCGACGAGGCCTCGTCGGAGGAGGTCGAGGGCAGTCTCGGGCGCACGCTCGAGCGTGCCGGGTTCACGCCGAGCCACAGCATCTTGGAGGTCGAGGGCGATTGCGGCGCCTGCCGGGAGCGGAAGCAGGCCCTCTGAGGCGCACCGCCCGGGCTGCGAGGCCCGGCCGGCCGCGCCGTGTACACCGGCGCGCCGGACGATCGCCGGCTGCCGGTCAGAAGGCGTTCTGGTAGGCGCGGCGCGAGACGACCGTCTGCATCATGATCTGGATGTCGAACCAGATCGACCAGTTGTCGATGTAGTGCAGGTCGCAGGCGACGCGCCGCTCCATGGCCAAGTCGGTCTGCGTCTCGCCGCGGTAGCCGTTGACCTGGGCCCAGCCGGTGATGCCGGGCTTCACGTTGTGTCGGCGGGCGTAGAGGGCGATCCGGCGCTCGAAGCTGCGGTCATGCGCCAGCGCGTGCGGGCGCGGACCGACCAGCGACATCTCCCCGCGCAGGACGTTGATGAGCTGGGGCAGCTCGTCGAGATTCGTCCGCCGCAGGATGGCGCCGATCCGGGTGATCCGGCTGTCGTTGCGGGTCGCCTGCCGGAAGGCGGCGTTCGGGTCCGCCCGCATCGACCGGAACTTGAACACGCCGAACGGCTGCTGATTGAATCCGTAGCGCTTCTGCCGGAAGAAGACCGGGCCGGGGCTGTCGAGCTTGATCGCCACCGCGATCGCGGCGAGCAGCGGCGACAGCGACACGAGGGCGATGGTCGCCACCGTCAGGTCGAGGGCGCGCTTGAGCATGACCTCACCCACGTTGAGCGGCCGGCGGCCGATGTTGATCCCCGAGACGCCGCCGACTCGGGCGACCTGCAGGTCGGGGAACCGGTCGAGGACCGCGCCGGGACGCAGGTGCAGGGCCGAGGGCACCCGCAGGAACGCGTCGATGCAGCGCTCGACCTCCGCGGTGTCGGCCCACGGCACCAGGACGAAGACGTCGTCCGGCCGCAGGAAGCGGACGACGGAGACGGCGAGGTCGAGGTCTTCCTGCAGCTGGTCGTGGCGCGTGGCCGCGTCCGCGCCGGGATCGACCCGCCGCAGGTAGCTCGTCCCGATGATCCGCGAGCCGAGCTGGTCGACCTCCTTGCCGGCGTAGAAGCGCGCGATGTCCTCCTCGTAGCCTACGAGGTGGATCCGGCTGGCGGTGGCCGAGCCGGCGCTCAGCCGCTCGCGCACGAGCCGCCGCACCGCGGCCCGCGCTCCGATCAGGACCGGCAGGCCGGCGGCGAAGATCCCGAGCGAGACGAGCCGCGAGTAATCGTTGGTCGTCTTCGTCATGAAGCTGACGACGAGCACGGCGGCCCAGGCGATCAGCCAGAGGGAGGCCACGCGCTGGATGCCGGGCTTCTGCGCCATCACGTTTTCGAGGCTGTACTCCTCGCGGAGCACGTTTGTGGCGACGATCACCAAGGCGAGCAGCGCCGACAGCCGCAGGCCGCGGACGAGACCCGCCCAGACCGTGCTGTCCTGCGCGATGGCGTGGTAGGCGCATTCGAGGCCCAGCGTCACCGCCACGATCGCCGCCATGTCGGTGACCGCGAGCCCCGCGGAGAGGGCGATGCGCGCCAGCGCACGACCGCGGCGCGGCAGCAGGGCCGACCACACGTTGCGGCGGCGCTCCGCCGAGGTCGGCAGCGCCTGAAACGTCTCCGGAAGCCGATCGTGAAACATCTGACCCGCAACGTCCCGTCTTAGTCGGACTCTGTACCAGTCTGAGACACGAAAGGTTTCAGCGCCGCCTGGTGACGGTGACGGAGCAAGCCGCGGGCCCCGCGGGTTCACGATCGCAGTCACGAAGGAAGGCTGCGACCTAGGGCGAGCCTCCGGACGTTGCAATACATGATTAATGCTGAGTGACTGTTCGGCGCATCCGGCAGGGGCCAGACTTGGTAGGGAACCATTTTCGCCGGAGCTATTTCAATTCACGCGGGTTTCTTAACTCACGGTTTCAACCGCGTCGGTGCCCGCGTGCGACCCCGGCCACGGGAGGGCCGGGGTCGGTCTCGCTCAGACGGCGTCGGCGTCCTGGCGGGCGTCGGCGGAGCCGCCGACCGTCTGGATCGTCTCGAAACCTTCGAATTGCGGGTGGCCGAGATACAGGGGCTTGGTCGACGGGACGCGACCGTGCGCCTTGCGGAATTGCTCGGACCGGGTCCAGGCCTCGAAATCCGCGCGCGATCGCCAGATCGTGTGGGAGGCGTACAGCACGTGATCCTCGTGCTCGGGCCCGCGCAGCAGGTGGAATTCCACGAAGCCGGGCATCTCGCCGAGGTGGCTGTCGCGTCCGAGCCAGACGGCCTCGAAATCCGCCGTCGCGTCCTTAACGACCTTGAAGCGATTCATCGCGATGAACATGCGTGTCTCCTGCGCGGTACCGAACCTACATGCCTCGGTGCTCGTAAGGGGAACGCCCGCGCGGCGACAAGGCGCACCCATAAAAGCAGCCGAGACCTCAGCGTCGACATTTGAGCAACAATGTTGCAAAGATGTGTGGGCTTAAACTAGAAGATGTAATCTTCGACTTGCGAAGCTTGACAACTTGGTGTCCTACTGCGCCGCGGTTCAGCTGTGTCGGGATCAGGGCTATAGCCGGATAGCGGCACGGAGTACCGGTAGCCTGGCGTGCAGGACATGCGACGAAGGGGCGGACGGTGAAGCGGCGCGACGGCGAGGCGAAGACACCGCGTCTGCAGGAGGATGCAGCCCACGCCATGGAGAAAGAGACCTCCGGCCAGACGATGCCGAAGCAGACGACCGACGTCGATCGCCTGGTCGGCATCCGGATCACCGCCCTGCGCAAGGCCCGCGGCATGAGTCAGACCGCTCTGGGCAACGCGGTCGGCGTGACCTTCCAGCAGGTGCAGAAATACGAGAAGGGCCAGAATCGCGTCGGTGCCGGCCGGTTGCGCGAGATCGCGCGCCTCCTCGAGGTTCCGGTCTCCGCGTTCTTCGAGGAGAGCGAGCCGCGCGAGAACGCCCAGGAGGACGTGTTCGGCTTCCTCAGCGCCCACGGCGCCATCGAGCTGCTGCGCGCCTACGCTCAGATCGAGGACGAGCAGATGCGCCGCGACGTGCTCGCGCTGGTCCGCAGCGCCGCCCGCCTCGCGCAGAACCGCGCGCCGACGACGGACCCGGCCTGACAGGCCCGGCAGGCCGGCGTCACGGCGGATCGGTCGCGATCAGGTGGAAGAAGCTGCCGGTGACGGGTCCGACCCGGTGCCCGGCCAGTCCCAGATCGACACCTTCGGCATCCGTCACGCGGGCGAGCGCCGCTGCCTCCGGCGCGATCGGCGACAGTTCGCTGGCATAGTGGAACTCGTGTCCGACGAGGCGCGTGCCCGCGCCGCCGAGCACGCCGGACCCGCACAGCCGCGCGACGCGGTAGCCGAGATGCAGCTTGCGCCGGTGATACGAGGTCGCGACCGGCAGCAGGCCCGCCATGGGATGGGTGGCGCCGTCGGCATCCTGGAGCGTCTGCCCGAGGACCATGTAGCCACCGCACTCGCCGTGGACGGGCCGGGTCCGCGCGAAGCGGCGCAGCCCGTCCAGGAAGCGGGTCGCGCCGGCGATCGGGCCCGCGTGCAGTTCCGGATAGCCGCCCGGCAGCCAGCAGACGTCGCACTCCTCGGGCGGTCCCTCGTCGGCCAAGGGCGAGAACGGCACGAGCTCGGCGCCGGCCATCCGCCAGCCGGTCTCGAGATGCGGGTAGAGGAAGCTGAACGCCGCGTCCCGGGCGACCGCCACGCGCTGCCCGGGCGGCCGGGGCAGCTGGCCGCCGGAGGCCGGCACGGCGCCGCCCGCGCAGGCCGTGACGGCGTCGAGGTCGATGCCGGCCTCGGCGAGGTCGGCGAGCCGGTCCAGACGGGCGGCGAGATCCGCGGTCTCGCCGGCCTGCACGAGCCCCAGGTGGCGTTCGGGCAGGACCAGCTGCGCGTCGCGCATCAGCGCGCCGAGCACCGGCAGCCCGGCACGCTCCATGCCGGCCTCCACGAGGCGCCGGTGCCGGGCGCTCGCCACCTTGTTGAGGATCACGCCGGCGATCCGGATGCGGGGATCGTAGAGGGAGCAGCCGAGCGCCACGGCGGCGGCCGACTGGGCCGCACCCGACACGTCCACCACGAGCAGCACCGGCCAGCCGTAGCGCGCGGCGATATCGGCGTTCGCCCCGGTGCGGTTCTCGGCCGCCCGGACACCGTCGAACAGGCCCATCGACCCCTCGGCGATCACCAGATCGGCCGCCGCCGTCGCGCCCGCCAGGGCGTCGAGGAGGGGTGGCGCCATCGCGAAGCTGTCGAGGTTGAAGCTCGGATGGCCGGTCGCGGCCTGGTGAAAGGCCGGATCGATGTAGTCGGGACCGCACTTCGCGCCGCGCACCCGCAGGCCGCGCCGGGTGAGGGCGCGCATCAGCGCGAGGGTGACGGTCGTCTTGCCGGAACTGGAGCGCGGCGCCGCGACGAGGAGGCCGGGGGCGCTCACGAGCGGCTCCCCACCGTGCCGCCGGGTCGGTAGCGCCGGTCGTAGTCGGGCGCGTAGAGCGCGCTCTCGCGAAAATCCGCGGCGCCGAGCGCCGGTCCGACCAGGATCAGGGCTGTGCGCTCCAGGCCGGCCGCCGCGACCAGCCCGGGCAGCCCGGCGAGATCGCCGACGAGGGCCCGCTCGTCCGGCCAGGACGCCCGGAACACCGCCGCCGCCGGGCAGGACGGGCCGTAGAAGGGGATCAACTCGGCGGCGACCGCCTCGACCACGTGGATCGACAGGTGGATCGCCAGGGTCGCGCCGGTGGCCGCGTAGGCCGCGAGGGTCTCCCGCTCGGGCATGGCGCTCGCCCGACCGGAGGTGCGGGTCAGGACCACGCTCTGCGCCACGCCCGGGACGGTCAGTTCCCGGCGCAGCAGCGCGGCCGCGGCCGCGAAGGCGGGGACGCCGGGCGTCACCGTGTAGGGAATGGCGAGCGCGTCGAGCCGGCGCATCTGCTCGGCCAGGGCGCTCCAGATCGACAGGTCGCCGGAATGCAGGCGCGCCACGTCCTGGCCGGCCGCGTGCGCCGTCCGGATCTCCGCCACGATGGCGTCGAGGTCGAGGGGGGCCGTGTCGACGATCCGGGCGCCGGGGGGGCACCAGCTCAGGATCTCGGGGGCGACGAGCGACCCGGCGTAGAGGCAGACCGGGCAGGCCGCGATGCGGTCGCGCCCGCGCACCGTGATCAGGTCGGCCGCGCCGGGGCCGGCGCCGATGAAATGGACGGTCATGGTTCCCGTGTCGTGTCGTATCGGACGGCCAGGGCGCAAGTGGCGCCGCGGCTCGCGATTCGGGGCAGGGCGAGCCGGCTCCTGTCCCCCGCCCCGGCGAGGGCCGCCGCCTCGGCGAGCGAGCCGACGCCACGCAGGTGCTCGATCCGCGCCGAGCGGGTGACGATCTCGGCGTCGCGCGCCTCCAGCGCGGCGGCGGGGACGGGATGCGGTGCCAGGCCGAACCGGGCCGCCGCCGCGCGGATCGCCGGGTCCGAGGCCCGATCGGCCGCGGTGGCCACGGCCGCGAGGCTCGAGCGCGCGGCTCCGGCCAGGGCGAGGGCGCGCTCGATCAGTCCCGCGATTTCCTCAGCATCGGTTTCCCGGCGGAAGCCGATGCCGGCGACCAGGGCTCCGGTCACGGCTTGGTCCAGGCCCACTGGGTCACCGGCATGGCGGGGCGCCAGCCGTGCATCCCCCCGACCGGGCTCGCCCGCTCCACGCCGTAGCGGCGCAGCGTTCCGCCGTGCGCCGCGAAGGCGGCGAGCAGCGCGGCCTCGCCCTCGAGGGTCACGGCGTTGGCCACGCAGCGACCGCCGCTCCGCAGCGCCGCCAGCGCCGTCGGCAGGATTCCGGGCTCCGAGACCCCGCCGCCGATGAACACCGCGTCCGGCGCGGGCAGGCCGGCGAGCGCGCCGGGGGCCGTGCCGGTGATGACGGCGAGGTCCGGCGCGCCGAGCGCGGCGGCGTTGCGCCGGATCCGCTCGGCGCGGTCCGGTCTCCCCTCGATCGCCGTGGCGCGCAGGGTCGCGTGGCGCAGCATCCACTCGATCGCGATCGAGCCGGCGCCCGCACCGACATCCCAGAGATGCTGTCCCGGATGCGGGCGCAGGGCCGAGAGGGTCAAAGCCCGGATCTCGGCCTTGGTGAGCTGTCCGTCATTCTCGAACAGGTCGTCGTCGAGGCCCGGCGCGAGGGGCAGGGCGCGGCCGGCACCCGCCACCGCGAGCGCGACGGTGTTCAGCGGGTCGACGCCGGCGCCGTCGAACGCGTCGGCGCGGGCCGTGCGGACGCGCTCGCGCGGGCCGCCCATCGCCTCCAGCACCGTCAGCGTCGACGCGCCGAAGCCGCGGTCGCGCAGCAGGGCGGCGAGCGCGCCGGGCGTCGTGCCGTCCCACGACAGGACGAGCAGCCGCGCCCCCGGCTGGATATGCGGGACGATCCGTGTCAGCGCCCGACCGTGAAGCGTGACCAGCGCGCACTCGGCGAGCGGCCAGCCGAGCCGGGCGCAGGCGAGGCTGAAGGCGGACGGCTGCGGGAAGGCGCGGATCTCGTCCGCCGGCACCAGCCGGGCGATTTCGGCGCCGATGCCGTAATGGAACGGGTCGCCCGTGGCGAGGATGCAGGTCGGCCGGCCGCGCCGCGCGACGATCTCCGGATAGGCCTCGTGGATCGGGCTCGGCCAGGGCCGCGTCTCCGCGTCGAGCGGCCCCGCGAGGGCGAGGTGGCGCCGGCCGCCATAGACCACTCGAGCGGCGCCGAGCGCGGCGGCGGCGGACGGCGTCAGCCCGGCCCGCCCGTCCTCGCCGATCCCGACGATCGACAGCCACGGGACGCTCGACAGGCGATCAGCGCTCATGGACAAGACGCCCATGAACACGCCGCCCTCCACCGCCGGCACGCTGCGGGTCCTGATCCTCGGCGGGACCGGCGAGGCGAGCGCCCTGGTCCGGTCGCTCGCCGGCCGGGCGGATCGCGCCGTGACGCTCTCGCTGGCAGGCCGGACCGCGGCGCCGAAGCCCGAGCCGGTGCCGACCCGGATCGGCGGGTTCGGCGGCGCCGAGGGTCTCGCCCGCTACCTGCGGACCGAGGCGATCACCCGCCTGATCGACGCGACCCACCCGTTCGCCGCGCAGATGTCGACCAACGCCGCGCGCGCGGCGGCCCTGACGGGGGTGCCGCTCCTCGCGATCCGCCGGCCCGCCTGGAGCCGCGAGCGCGGCGACGACTGGATCGAGGTCGACGGGATGGCGGAGGCGGTCGCCGCCCTCGGCGCGGAACCCCGGCGCGTGTTCCTGACGATCGGTCGGCAGGAGGCCGGGGCCTTCGCGGCGGCGCCCCAGCACAGCTATCTGGCCCGGACGGTCGAGCCGCTGGCCGGGATCCTGCCGGTGCCGCATCTCACCGCCCTGGAGGCGCGCGGGCCCTTCGACGCCGCGTCCGAGGCGGCCCTGATGCGGGCGAACCGGATCGAGATCGTGGTCAGCAAGAACGCCGGCGGCGCGGCGACCTACGGCAAGATCGCGGCGGCGCGGAGCCTCGGCCTCCCGGTCGTGATGGTGCGCCGGCCGGCCAAGCCCGACGTGCCCCGCGTCGCGGACGAAGCGGACGCGCGCCGCTGGCTGGACGCAAGCGATCACGCCGGTCCCTCGACCTTGCGGGCGGTGTAGACGAACGGCGCCCGGCCGGCGCGCGGGATCAGCCGCGTCGTCGAGGCGCCCAGGATCACCATCGTGGCCATGTCGGCCGCCACCGCGGGCGCCTCCGCGAGGGTCGCGACCCGGATCGCCTCGTCCGGCCGGCTGACGGCGCGGGCGAACATGACGGGCGTGTCGGGCGCCCGGATCCCGGCCGCGATCTCCAGCGCCGCCCCGAGCTGCCAGGGCCGGGCGGTGGAGATCGGGTTGTAGAGCGCGACCACGAAATCCGCGCGCAGCACCGCCTCCAGCCGCGCGGTCACCACCGGCCAGGGCTTCAGGTTGTCCGAGAGCGAGAGCGCGCAGAAATCCCCGCCGAGCGGCGCGCCGAGCCGGGCCGCGGCGGCGAGCATCGCGGTGATGCCGGGCTCCACCGTGATGGCGAGGTCGCGCCAGCCGGGCTCGCCGTACTCGACCGCCTCGAACACCGCCGCCGCCATGGCGAAGACGCCGGGATCGCCGCCGGAGACGACCGCGACCCGGCGCCCGGACGCTGCGAGCTGCAGCGCGTGGCGCGCCCGGTCGACCTCCACCCGGTTGTCGCTGGCGTGCCGGACGAGGCCGGGGCGCTCGGGCACGCGGGCCACGTAGGGGAAGTAGCCGACGACGTCCTCCGCCGCGTCCAGCGCCCGGCGGGCCGACTCGGTCAGCAGGGCCGCGTCGCCCGGCCCGAGGCCGACGACGGTGAGGCTCCCGCTCACGGCCGGCGGCCCTCTCCGGGCAGGAGCACCATCGAGAAGTAGGGCGCGTCGTCGTCGGCCTTGTCGGCCAGCATCACGACCCGCTCGCCCGCCATCGTTCCGCGCTCCACGTAGACCGCGCGCGCGAGCAGCCCGGCGGCCGACAGGGCGGCCCGCACCTTCGGAAGGTGGCGCCCGAGCTTCATCACCACGGCCGCGTCCGTGCCGCGCAGGCGCTCGGTCAGCGCGTCGAGCGACAGGGTCGCCGGCAGGACGGTGAGGACGTCGTCGCCCCAGGTGATCGGCGTGCCGGCCCGGGTCCAGCAGCCCGACATGCCGGTGACGCCCGGAACGACCTCCACGGGGAAGCGGTCCTTCAGGCGCCGCCACAGGTGCATGAACGAGCCGTAGAAGAAGGGGTCGCCCTCCGACAGGATCGCGACGTCCCGCCCGGCACCCAGGTGATCGGCGAGCTGCCCGGCCGCGTCGTCGTAGAAGCCGGCCAGCGCCGCCACGTAGTCCGGGTGCTCGGGGTGGATCTCGGTCGTGTAGGGATAGGCGAGGGCCATCTCGCGGGCGGGATCGCGCAGGATCGCGTCCGCGATCGTGCGGGCGTTGCCGCGCCGGCCGCGCTTGCAGAAATGCACCAGCACCGGCGCGCGCATCAGGATGCGCTGCGCCTTCACGGTCAGCAGCTCCGGATCGCCCGGGCCCATCCCGACGCCGTAGAGCGTGCCCGTCACGGCGGCCGCGGGGATTTCCTCGGTCGGGCCGTCGAGGCGTTCGAAACCGTCCATCACTCGACCTCGCTGGCGAGCGCGTTGACCGCCGCGGCCGTCATGGCGCTGCCGCCGCGCCGCCCGTGCACGACCACGAACGGCACGCGGCCGTCCCGCGCCAGGGCCTCCTTCGACTCCGCCGCGCCGACGAAGCCCACCGGGATGCCGATCACCGCGGCGGGCGGCGCCACGCCGGCATCGAGCAGTTCCAAAAGGCGGAACAGGGCGGTCGGGGCGTTGCCCACCGCCACGACGCTGCCCGGGAGATGCTCCCGCCACAGCTCCATGGCGGCCGCGGAGCGGGTCGTGCCGAGGCTCTTGGCGAGATCGGGCACGCGCGGGTCACCGAGCGTGCAGATCACCCTGTTGTCGGCGGGCAGGCGAGCCCGGGTGACGCCGTCGGCGACCATGCGGACGTCGCACAGGATCGGCGCGCCGGCCTTCAGAGCCGCGACCCCGGCCTCGGCGAAATCGGGCGCCATCTCCACGTCGGTCGGCAGGTCGGTCATGCCGCAGGCGTGGATCATGCGCACGACGACGCGCTCGGCGGCGCCCGACCAACGCCCGAGATCCGCCTCGGCGCGGATCATCGCGAAGGAGCGCGCGTAGATCGCGCCGCCGTCGCGGATGTAGTCGTAGCGGGACGGGGACTCGTGGGCCGCGGCCGGCTCCGATCCTGTCTGGCGCAGGGCGTTCTGGCTCGCGCTCATGCCGGTCTCCTGGTCCTCCCGCATGCCGAAGGGGTGATCTCCGGCGCGAAGGCGGCGGAAAGCCCGTCGATCTCGGCCCTTCCTAGCCGCTCCAGCACGGCCTCGATAGGGAGATCCATCGCCGGCTCATCGCCGGGCGCCCCCCCGATCACCACGCCGTAGCGCCCGTCCCGGCCGACGAGGGTCAGGTCGGCCGGGCCCGGCCGCGCGCAGCCCTTGGCGCAGCCCGAGACGTGCGCGGCGCGGCCCGCGCCCGCCAGCGGGCCGAACGCCGCCGCGAGGCGCGCCGCGTCCGTCAGCGTGGGGGTCGATCCGGAGGCGCAGCCCGGAGCCCCCGTGCAGGCCGCGATCGCGCGCCGCGGATCGTCCGGGACGACGATGAACTCCGACGCGAGCGCCGCCGTCGCGGCCGCCGCCGCGTCGAAGGCGGTGGCCGGCACCAGCAGCACGAAGCCGCGCGTGGGGGAGAGGCGGATCGCGTCCGTGCCGACCGCCGTCGCCGCGGCGGCGACCCGGTCGAGGGCATCGGCGGTGCAGCGCCCGAACGGCGCGTCGATGGCGACGCCCCGGAGATCCGATCCGCGCGCCGGACGTGCCGGCTCCCGTTCCGGTGCGAAGCCGCGGCGCGTGTAAGCCGGTCCGATCGGGGGCGCCGGCCTGCCCGAGCGAAGAGCCTCGGTCAGCGCGGCCAGCTCGTCGTCCGCCAGGTCGCGCATCCGGCGCCGGCCCGTCCCCGCGAAGGCGCCGAGCAGGGCCGCCACGTGGCCAGGCGCCGCGTCCTCCGTGCAGGTCAGGAGCGTCCGCGAGGTCTCACCGCGCGCGACCGCGATCGCGACGACGCCCGGCCCCTCGGCGACGGCGCAGAGATCCGCCTCCGGCACCGCCCGGCCGGGGCGGCCCTCGACGACGACGAGGGTCTTGGCCGGAAGTCCGGGTGTCGCGAGCCCGGCAGCCTCGATGGCGGCGGCCAGGGCCGGCACGTCGATCGTCTCGTCCGGATCGTGACCCGCCAGCGGGCTCGTGAGCGTCAGGCGCTGGGGGCCGCCGTCGGCGCGCGCGTCGCCGAGGCCCCGGGCCGCGAGCCAGGCGGCGAGCGGAACGCGCGTCGCCTCGGAGACCCCGCGGATCTGGAGATTGGCCCGCGCGGTGAGATCCAGATGGCCGTTCCCGAAGCGCCGCGCCCCGTCCGCCACCGCGCGGGCCTGATCCAGGGTCAGGATTCCGAGCGGCGGGTGCACGCGCGCGAGCAGGCCGTCGCCCGTCGGCATGGGCTTGGCCAGGCCCGGGCACCAGCCCCGGCGGGCGGGCGCCTCGGGCGGGACGCGCCGATGCGGGGCGGCGCTCACTCGGCGGCCTCGCGCATCAGGGCGTCGGCCGGGAGGGCGTTGCGACGGCTGTGCCAGAGGCCGCGATCCCGCGCCTCGTCGAACCGTTCGAGGATCGCCCTGGCCGCGGCGGGATTGGCGGCGCGCAGGCGCTCGAACACCTCGGCATCGGCGACCCAGGCCGCGTAGAGCGCCTCGAAGCCGGCATCCGTCACCGCGTCGCTCGCGGCGGCCAGGACGAAGACCGCGTCGAGCCCCTGGGCGAGCTCCTGCGCCCCCCTGTAGCCGTGGCGCAGCTGGGCCGCGATCCAGCGGGGATCCGCGAGGCGCCCGCGAATCAGGCGGGCGGCGTCCTCCCGGGCCGTCCGCGCCTTCGGCCGCTCCGGCACCGACACGTCGAGGCTGTAGAGCGCGGGATTCGCGCCCTCCAGGGCCGCGGCCGCCGCGAAACCGCCCATCGCGTCGACCGCGGCGTCGCCGTCGAACAGGTCGCGCTCGGCCACGTCGAAGGCGTGAAGATAGGCGTCGGCCGCCGCGACGCGGGCGGCGAAATCGGCGTCCGGGCCGTTGCGGTCGCCGTAGGCGTGACCGCTGGCGGCCAGATAGGCGCGGCCGAGGTCGGCGCGGCCCTCCCAGGCGCCGTCGAGGGCGGTGGCGGCGGTGCCGGCGCCGTAGCGGCCGGGCGCGGCCCCGTAGACGCGCGCGGCGCCGTCGCCCCGCCGCCGCGCCGCCGCCAGGGGATTCTCGTCGTCGGCCTCGTCCCGCTCAGCCACGGCGCGGGCGGCGCGGTCGAGGAGCGCCAGCGTGTCGGGGAAGGTGTCGCGGAACGCGCCGGAAACCCGGACGGTGACGTCGATCCGCGGCCGGTCCAGCATCGCGAGGGGCAGGATCTCGAAGCCGGTGACGCGGGTGCTGGCGTGGTCCCAGACCGGCCGCACGCCCATCAGGGCGAGGGCGTGGGCCACGTCCTCGCCGCCGGTGCGCAGGGTCGGCGAGGCCCAGAGATCCATGACGATCCGGGCCGGATAGGCGCCCTCGTCCTGAAGGTAGCGGGTCACCACGGCGGCGGCGGCCTTCTCGCCGAGGAGCGCGGCGGCGCGGCTCGGGATGGCCCGCGGGTCGAGGGTCGCGAGGTTGCGCCCGGTCGGGATCACGTCGGCCCGCCCGCGGGACGGCGAGCCGGAGGGGCCCGGACGGACGAACCGCCCGTCGAGGGCGGCGAGAAGGCCGGCGCGCTCGGAGTCCGCGCTCGCCGCGACGGGCTCCGCAGCCCCGTGCGGCGCGCGGGCGAAGACGTGCAGGCCGTCGCGGAACACGGTCTCGCCGAGATCGCAGAGATGCGCGTCGAGCCGCGTCAGCGCCTCGTCCATCGGCGTGTCCGCGCCGATCCCGGCACCGTCCAGCAGACCGGCCGCCCCGGCCTCCTCCAGGATGGCCCGGGCGATGAGGTCGGCGCGGCGGGGGTCGAGCACGCTGGCCGCCGAATACTCCTCCACCAGCTCGCGGAGCCGGGCCGCCTCGGGTGTCAGCGCGTGGACGGCGGTGTCGGGCGTCAGGTGCCCGAGCGCGACCCCGCCGAGACGGCGCTTGAGCGGCGCGGCCTCGCCCGGGTCGTCGACGATGAACGGGTAGATCACCGGCAGCCCGCCCACGCAGAGCGCCGGGAAGCAGTCGGGCGACAGGGCCACGGCCTTGCCCGGCAGCCACTCCGCGGTGCCGTGCGTGCCGAGCTGCACCAGGGCGTCGAAACCCTGCCGCAGGCCGAGATGGAACGCCAGGTAGGCGTGGGTCGGCGCCCGCTCGAGGTCGTGGTAGCCGGTCTTGCGATCGGGATCGCGGCCGCGGTCGGGCTGGAGGAGGACCGCGAGGTTGCCGTCCCGGACGATCCGGAAGCGGAAGGCGCCGTCGACGCAGGCCGGGTCCGCCTCGGCCTCGCCCCAGCTGGCGGTGACGGCGGCGCGGACGTCCTCGGTGAGCGAGCGCCACCACGCCGCGTAGGCCGCGAGCGGCACCCGGAACTGGGCCGCGCCCTCCGTGAGTGCCGCCATCAGCGCTCCCGCCTCCGGCAGCGCGCCCGCCGCGTAGCCGGCGGCCGCGAGGTCGGCGCTGATCGCGCGGGCGCTCGCGGGCGTGTCGAGGCCGACCGCGAACCCGGCCCGGCCGCCGCGGGCGGGATAGTCGGACAGGACCAGGGCGACGCGCCGCGCCGCGCGCGGCAGGGCGGCCAGCCGCAGCCATCCCGCGGCCCGGTCGGCGAGCGCGGCGATGCCGGCCTCGTAGGGCACGGCGCGGCGCTCGGCGAAGCCGGCGATCTCGGCGCTCTCCTCCTTGAACGAGATCGGGAAGCCCGAGAGCCGGCCGTCGAATTCCGGCAGCGCGACCTGCATGGCGAGATCGGCCGCGCCCAGTCCGCGGGCGGAGGCCGCCCAGGCCGCGCGCGGCGAGCCCACCGTGAAGGCCTGGAGGACCGGGCAGTCGGCGGCGTCGAGGACGAAGTCGGTCTCGTCCTCGCGGGCCGAGAAGGCGGTGGCGGCGATCACGAGGTCGGGCCGGCGCGCGCGCACGGCCGCGGCGACCGCGGCGGCGGCCTGCGGCTCCTTCAGGCTGGACACCGCCATCGGCAGCACGCCGATCCCGCGGGCCCGCAGGGCGGCGGCGAGGGCGGCGAACGGGCCGGTATCGCCGCCGAGCACGGCGGAGCGGTAGATCAGGAGGAGCGCGACGGGCTCGGCGGCGATCCGCGCACCGGCGAGCGGGACCGCGGTCCCGGCCGCGGCGAGGGCCGTCTCGAGGGGCAGGACCCCGCAGCCGGGGCACCACGGAAAGCCGCGCGGGAGCGGCTGCGGCGGCTCGACCCGGCCGTCGCCGCCGAGGCGGATCGCCAAGCTCCGCAGCATCCGCCGCAGGTTGTCGGGCCCGCCGGCGCGGAAATAGGCGTCGAGCTGCCCGGCGAGGTCGGGATCAGTGGAGAACGCCGCGAGGCGCGGATCCGGCCGGTCGTCGCCCGGCAGGACCGCCAGCACGACGCCGTGCGCCCGCGCGGCCTCGGCGCAACGCTCGATCCCGTAGCGCCAGTAGTCGAGCCCGCCCAGGCAGCGGATCACCACGACCTTGGCGCGCGCCACGACCCGCTCGACGTAGAGGTCGACCGAGAGCGGATGCCGCAGCTTGGCGAGCTTCGCGAGCCGAAGGCTCGGCAGCCCGGGCTCCGCGGCGTGGGCCTGCCCGACCGAAGCGAGGTCGCTGTCGGTGAACGACAGCACCACGAGGTCGCCGGGCTCCTGCCCGAGATCCACGGCCGCCTCGCCCTCGTCGAGGGACACGGCATCGATGCGCACGAGATGCACCGCGGCGGCCCCTAGAGCGAGTCCGGGCGGGCGTGCGCGACCGGCCTCATCCCGCGAGGGCCGCCGCGACGGCGTCCTTGTCGAAGCCCTTCAGGCCGATCACCACCAGCGTCCCGTCGCGGGCTTCCCCGGCCCGCCAGGGGCGGTCGAAATGATGGGTGACGCGCCGGCCGACACCCTGCACCACGAGGCGCATGGGCTTGCCCTCGACCTCGGCGAAGCCCTTGATGCGCAGGACGCCGGCGGCTTCGGCCGCCGCCTCGACCCGGGCCGCGAGATCTCCCGCGGTCACCGCCGGGCGGACCGGCAGCGCCACCGTCTCGAAATCGTCGTGGTCGTGGTCCTCGCCCTCGCCGTGATGCGAGGGGCGGGCGTCGAGATCGTCCTCGGCGGCCGCGCCGAGGCCGAGCAGCACCCGCGGGTCGATGGCGCCATTCTCGGTCTCGACGACCTTCACGGCGCGGGGCAGGTGCCCCTCGACCTCGGCGCGGACCCGCGCCCGGGTCGCGGCGTCGATCAGGTCGGCCTTGTTGACCACCACGAGGTCGGCGCAGAGGAGCTGGTCCTCGAAAACCTCCTCCAGGGGATTGTCGTGGTCGACCGACTGGTCGGCGGCCCGCTGGGCCGCCAGGGCCTCCGGATCCTCTGCGAAGGCGCCCGAGGCCACCGCCGGGCCGTCGACCACGGCGACCACGCCGTCGACGGTCACCCGCGAGCGGATCGCCGGCCACTGGAACGCCTGGACGAGCGGCTTCGGCAGCGCGAGACCCGAGGTCTCGATCAGGATGTGCTCCGGCGGCTCGGCGCGGCCGAGCAGGGTCTCCAGCGCGGGAACGAAATCGTCCGCGACCGTGCAGCAGATGCAGCCGTTCGGCAGCTCGACGATGGCGTCCTCGGTGCAGCCCTCGACGCCGCAGGCCGCCAGGAACGACTTGTCGAAGCCGATGTCGCCGAACTCGTTCACCAGGATGGCGAGGCGGCGCCCCTTGGCGTTCTCGACCACGTGGCGGACGAGGGTCGTCTTGCCGGCCCCGAGGAAGCCGGTGACGATGGTGCAGGGGATCTTGTTCACGAGGGTCATTCCGCGGCCTCCAGGGTGCCGGCGGGGACCGGGCGGGGTTCTGGGAAAGGGGGGATGCGGGCGATCACGCCCTTGCGGAACGCCTCCGGACGCTCGCGCCAGGGCACGATGCCGTCCGGGGTCGCCGCGTAGGCCGCGAGCCCGCCGAGGATGATCTCGGCCGAGGCGGCCGGATCCATGTCGCCGTAGACGTAGGTCCAGCGGTCGGGCGCGGCGACCGCCACGGTGCAGGGCCGCTTGCAGACCGACAGGCACTCCACCGCCTCGACCCGCAGATCCGGCGTGCCGCCGCTCCGCGCCCGGAGCGCCTCCAGCAGGCGGGCCCCGGCGCGGGGGCCGTCCGGGTCGTCGTCCGAGCGGCGGCAGGTGGTGCAGACGTAGAGAATGGTCTCAGGCACGGGCCGCTCCCCGATCCGCGCCGCGGGCGAAGGCCTGCCACGCCCAGCCGAGTCCCAGCCCGATCAGGATCCAGAACACGAAGCTGATGGCCAGCGACCGCGCGGCGAACTGCGCGGCCAGCGCGGCCGGAAGCTCCGACGCGGCCTCCGGCGCCTGCGGGGCGCCGACCGCGTGCGGGGCGATGATCAGGACGAGCCCCCCGAGGATGGTGATCAGCGCGCGGCGGATCGTGATCAGGTAGAGCCCCATCCCGGTCGCCGCGGCGGTCATCACCCACCACGCCTGGCGTGTCGCGAGCGGGGCCGCCGCGCTGCCGGGCAGTTCCGGCGGCAGGCCGAGGCCCGGCGCGAGGGCGACGCTGGCGAAGCCCGCCACCGCGAAGGCGAGCCCGACCTGTGGCGTGGGTTCGCGGCCGCAGGCGAGCATCACCGCGCCGAGCAGCAGCGCGTAGCCGACGCCGCCGACGAGGGTCGCGAGCCCGGTGAAGGCCATCCGCGGCAGGCCGGGGCCGGGCTGCCATTCCGGCGCGGCGTCGGGCGCGGCGTGGTCGTGCCCGGCATGGGCCAGCACGATCGGGAGCGCCCTGATCGGGAGCGTCTCGGCGGCCTGACGCGGCGCCTCCTGCTGCTCGTAGCGCTCGGCCGCGACGATCAGCGGCGAGGTCAGCGTGAGTTCGAGGCCCGTCACGACGGCAGCCGCGAAGAAGCCGGCGGCGAGGGCCGCCGACAGGAGCCGGATGATCATCCCTGTTCCGGGGACGTCAGTGGCAGGGGAAGTTCTGGGTGTGTCGGAAATCGTGCGCCGCGTTGTGGAGCGCGATCGCCGGCGAGAAGCCCGCCATGAACAGCAGGCCGAGGCCCAGCACGGCCGCGAGCGCGACGGCGATCGGGCGCTCCGACGCGCGGGTGCCGGCGGCGACGGGGGCGAGGGTTTGGGTCGTCATCAGCAGTGTCTCCAGCCGCCCCACCGGCGGCATTGCGGGATCCTGTCGTGACGGCAGGTCTCCTGGCTCGCGGCTCGGCGCGCCCGCCGCCTTCCCGGATCGCTCCGGTGGCGCTTGGCGGGCGCTCGCCGCTCACAGTTGCGGGGGCAGCCGCGGAATCGGGGCCTCGGACCCCTCACCGCATTCCCTTTTCACCCCGTCGCCGGGGCACCGTCACCCGGTCGTTGTAGACGCATGACCGCCGGGACACAACGGAGCGACGCCGGATCGCGGCCGATTCCCGCGCCGCGCCGCGGCACGGACGGGCTTGACGGCCGCGCCCCGGAGCAGGCACCGCCGCACCCGACACCCGCCCGGCGCGGGCGGTAAGCTCCCGGAGACCCGATGGCCCTGACAGACGATCCGACCCCGGTCCTCGTCGATCTGGCGGCCGGCCGAGACCCGCGGATCGTATCGGACGCGGGTACGAGGTGGCTCGAAGTCGATCTCGGCGGCCGTTTCCCGATCCACTCCGTCGCCCTGCGACCGGGGGGAGGGGTGGTCCCTCCGGAACCCGGCGACGTCGCCGTGGCGGTCTCGCAGGACGGCGCGACGTGGATCGAGCCGGACCTCGCCGGCTGGAGCGCGACCCCGGACGCCCTCGTGGCCGCCATCGTCCCCGACGAGCGGGCCTGGGCGCGCGCGGTGCGGGTCGCCGCGCCGGAGCCGGCCCGGATCGTCCCCGTTGCCGTCCGCGCCGAAGAGGCCGCCGTCGACCTGATCGCCCTCCGGGCGATGCTCGGCCTCGACGTGACGCTCCTGAACGAGAAGCCCGGGGCCAACGTCTACGTCACCTACAATCTCCATTCGGCGCCCGACCGCGCGAGCCGCGCCCTCGTCGGCCTGTCGCTGTTCGAGAACGGCGCCTTCGGCAACTGCCTCGTCCAGTACATCATCGCGGTGTCGGTCGCGAAGGCGCTCAACCTGAAATACATCAAGGTCCCCAAGGTCGACCGCAGCAAGGTGATCTTCCTGACCGAGCGGCTGACCTGCGACGGCATCACCTTCATCCCGCCGGACGAACCGCTGCCGCCGGACGGCTACTTCCTGTCGGGTCTGTACTTCGACCCGACGCAGTTCGAGCGCGTGACCGCGCTGCGGGGACCGACGGATTCGCGCGCGATCGTGCAGAGCGTGATCCGGCCGCTGTTCAACGGCCTGCCCAGGACCTTCCCGGCCAAGCCCGACGACCAGCTCCTGATCCACATCCGCTCGGGCGACATCTTCAGCACCTGGGTCGATCCGCACTACCCGCAGCCGCCCCTCGCGTTCTACCGGATGGTCATCGACCGGCTGCTGGCCGAGGGCCGGATCCGCTCGGTCAAGCTCGTCTTCGAGAACAGGCTGAACCCGGTCATCGCCGAGGTGGAGGCCTACGCGGCGCGACGCGGCCTGCCGGTGGAGATCCAGAGCGAGTCGCTGATCTCCGACGTCGCGGCCCTGGTGAACGGCCGCTACCTCGTGTTCGGGCTGGGAACCTTCGGACCGGGGATCTGCCACCTCTCGGACCACGTCGAGCAGGTCTTCTATTTCGCGTCGAACTGGCCGCAGGGCTTCCAGTCGATCCCCACCATCGGGAAGGTGGTCGAGGTCCGCGATCTCGAGGGCCGCTACATGAAGGTCGGGGAGTGGCAGAATACCGACGCGCAGCGCCGGACGATGGTCGATTACCCGGCCGAGGCCCTCGCCTTCGACGACGCGTGAACGGCCAGGCGGGCGGGGGGCGTCACGGCGCGGTCCTGAGATGCTCGGCGGGGGCGCCGGCCGGACGGGTCGGGCCGGCGTCGCGCACCTTCAGGGCGTCCGTGTACATCCGCTCGACGTCCGCCCTGAACGCGGCGCGCGAGTCCGGGCGCGTGTAGAACATGTGCCCGCCCGGATAGACCGCGAGGCTCAGGCGTCCGGCCGCGTAGGCGGGGACCTGCGCGAGCAGGAGCTTCGAGGCGAAGTAGGGCGTCACCAGGTCGGTGTAGCCGTGCGCCACGAGGACGCGCAGGTGCCCGTCGAGCGCGAGGTCGCCCTTGAGGTTCGACAGGACCTCCGGGGCCTGCCGGCCCGAGCCCCAGCTCCAGCCGCGATTGACCGCGTTGTTCAGGAGCTCGTAGCGCATGTTGGTCACCGGCCACTTCAGCGCGCGCGCGTAGAGGTCGAGCATCGCGCTGGTCAGCGGCGCCTGGAGGGCCGTGAGCTGGGGGTCCTCGAAGCTCGACTGGGCGGCGTCCGGGTTCGGGTCCCAGCCGGTGATGCCGGTGTCGTAGGCGCTGGTCACGCGGCCCTCGGCGCGGTCGATCTCGCGCTGGACGCTGCGGGTGGAGAGGCGCGCCGCCTGCGCGCGCACCAGGGCTGGGTCGAGGCCGACCAGGGGCGCGACCTTCTCGGTCATCCGGGCGACGGCGGCCGTATCGCTCGGGCCCTTCAGCAGATCGCTCAGGTACGGACCCGTGGCGTACGCCTCCGCGTCGCCGAGAAGGGTGGGCGTCGGCACCGTGCCGGCCCGCTCCAGGGCGCCGGCCGCCAGCGAGGGCAGCTTTAGCACGTAGCCCCACGGGTTGGCCCGCGGCGTCTCCAGCCACGCGAAATCGAGCACCGGCGAGAGCAGCACCATGCCGGAGAGGCCAACGCCGATCTCCTCCTGGAGCTTCTCGGCGATCAGCGGGCCGCGGAATCCGCCGTAGCTCTCGCCGACGAAGAATTTCGGGCTCGCCATCCGGTCGTTGACGCGCAGGTAGCGGGCGATGGTCGCCGCCAGGGTCGAGGCGTCCGAATCGATCGACCAGTAGGCCTTGCCGTTCCCGTCCGCGGCCCGGCTGTAGCCGGTGCCCACGGGGTCCATGAAGACGAGGTCGGTGAAGCCCAGCCACGTCCCGTCGTTGGGCGTCAGCGTCACCGGCTGCGACGGGCTGATGCTGTCGCCGCCGACCGGCAGCCGCCAGGGCCCGATCGCCCCGATGTTGAGATAGGCCGACGCGGCGCCCGGGCCGCCGTTGACCGCGAAGGTGACGGGCCGCTCGCGGCCGGCCTGCGGCGCCATCGTGTAGGCGACGTAGGCGATCTCGGCCTGGAGCTTTCCCGCCTCGTCGACGAGGGGCAGGCTGCCGGCCGTGGCGGTGAAGTCGAGGGTCCGGCCGTCCGGCAGCGTGACGCTCTGCCTCGTCGTCGAATCGGGCGGGAGGCGGCGCCCCTCCGGGCCGCGCGGCGCCGGCTTGCTCTCCGCGGGATGCGGATGCGGCGCGTCCTGGGCCAGGGTGCCGGCGGGTGCGGCGACAGCCAGGGTGAGGGCGAGCGCGGCGCGCGCGAGACGTCCGTGGAGGGGCACCATCAAGCCTTCTTGTTCCAGCGTCCGGTATCGTCCTGCTGCCAGTAGGCCACCGCGTGGCCGGCGTCCTTGGCCTGTTTCCACTGCTCGCGGGCGCGCAGGAGGGCGTCCTGATCGGTCCCGTCGAACAGGATGCAGATCCGCTCGTACTGCCCGGCGTCGGGCGGCAGGTCGGCGCCCTCCACGAGGAAGCGGATCGAGGCCGTGTTGGGATTCACGTCCCGGAGCGTGAGCACCACCGGCTGACTCGCGGCGTCGGGCTCGCGGTCGGTGCCGTGCGGCAGGAAGCTCTCGTCGGAATAGGTCCAGAGGTGGTCGTCGAGCGCCTGCAGCCGTTCCTCGCTGGCCGCCTGGATCGCGGCCTGCCAGCCGCGGTCCAGCGAGCGCTCGACGAGGTTCGGCAGCACCTTCTCCAGGGGCTGCCGCTGCATGTGGTAGAAGAGGATCTCGGTCACGGCACCGAGGATATAGGGCCGCGGGGCGCCGCGCGAGCAGCGGCGCGCCGCCGCGGCCTCAGACCAGGCGGCTCTGCTCGATCGCGGCGCCGACGAACCCCTTGAACAGCGGGTGCGGCTCGAACGGGCGCGACTTCAGCTCCGGGTGGAACTGCACGCCGATGAACCACGGGTGCCCGACATGCTCCACGGTCTCGGGCAGCAGGCCGTCGGGCGAGACGCCGGAGAAGCGCAGGCCCTTGGCCTCCAGCCGCTCGCGATAGGCCATGTTGACCTCGTAGCGGTGGCGGTGCCGCTCCGAGATCTGCTCGGACCCGTAGATCTGGGCGATCTTCGACTCGGGGTCGAGCTTCGCCTCGTAGGCGCCGAGCCGCATCGTGCCGCCGAGGTCGCCGGCCGCGGCGCGCCGCTCCAGCTCGTTGCCGCGCAGCCACTCGGTGAGCAGGCCGACCACCGGCTCGGCGGTCTCGCCGAACTCCGTCGAATTCGCCTCCGGCATCCCGGCCAGCGAGCGGGCGGCCTCGATCACCGCCATCTGCATGCCGAAGCAGATGCCGAGGTAGGGGATGCGCTTCTCGCGGGCGTAGCGGGCCGCGCGGATCTTGCCCTCGGCCCCGCGCTGGCCGAAGCCGCCCGGGACCAGGATCCCGTTGAGACCCTCGAGGAAGGGCGCCGGATCCTCGCGCTCGAACACCTCGGCCTCGATCCACTCGAGGTTGACCTTCACCCGGTGGCTGATGCCGCCGTGGGTCAGCGCCTCGGTCAGCGACTTGTAGGCGTCCTTCAGCCCCGTGTACTTACCCACGATGGCGATCGAGACCTCGCCCTCGGGATTGCGCACGCGCTCCGCGATGGTCTGCCAGCGGCCGAGATCCGGCTCCTCGCCGTGCTCTAGGCCGAAATGGCCGAGCACCTCGCGGTCCAGGCCGGCGGTCCGGTAGGAGAGCGGCACCTCGTAGATCGAGGCCACGTCGAGCGCCTCGATCACCGCGGTCTGGCGGACGTTGCAGAACAGCGCGAGCTTGCGCCGCTCGTCCATCGGGATCGGCCGGTCGCAGCGGCAGAGCAGGATGTCGGGCTGGATGCCGATCGAGCGCAACTCCTTCACGGAGTGCTGCGTCGGCTTGGTCTTCAGCTCGCCGGCGGACGGGATGTAGGGCAGCAGCGTCAGGTGGACGTAGCAGCAGGTGCCCCGCGGCAGTTCCTGGCCAAGCTGCCGGATCGCCTCGAAGAACGGCAGGCCCTCGATGTCGCCGACCGTGCCGCCGATCTCCACCAGCACGAAATCGAAGCTGTCGTTGCCGTCGAGGACGAAGTCCTTGATCGCGTTGGTGACGTGCGGGATCACCTGAATCGTGGCGCCGAGGTAGTCGCCGCGCCGCTCCTTGGCGATGATGTCCTGGTAGATGCGGCCCGTGGTGATGTTGTCCGCCCGGCTCGCCGGGACGCCGGTGAAGCGCTCGTAATGCCCGAGGTCGAGGTCGGTCTCGGCGCCGTCGTCGGTGACGAACACCTCGCCGTGCTGCGTCGGGCTCATCGTGCCCGGATCGACGTTGAGGTAAGGGTCGAGCTTGCGCATCCGGACCCGGTAGCCGCGGGCCTGAAGGACCGCCGCCAGGGCCGCCGAGGCGAGGCCCTTGCCGAGAGAGGAAACCACGCCGCCGGTGATGAAAACGTACCGCGTCATGGGCCTCGGTCCATAAAGAAGCTGCTGGCATTTGCCAAACGGCGGAGGCCCCGGCCGGTGCATGGGCTGGGGATCGCGCGACGCATGGCGTGGACCGGCCGAGCGCCGGTCCGTCGGGACAAGGGTCGGACGCTGCGCCGCCCGCGGCGCGCGCCGTCAGCGCGACTGCGGCGCTTCCGGAACCGCCGGCTGCGCGGGGGCCGGGGCCGGCTGGGCCGGAGCGTTCGCGGGCGCCCGGTCCTGTTGCTGGCGCAGCGTGTCGAGCAGGTTGTCGGCACCGGTCGGCTGCTTGGCCGGCTGGCCGGACGTCTGCGGCGCGCCGGTGTCGAGGATCGACTTGGGCGCCGCCGAGCGATGCGACAGGATGGCGAGGACCATGCTGGTCGTGAAGAACAGGGCCGCCAGGATCGCGGTGGCCCGCGTCAGGGCGTTGGCCTGACCGCGGCCGGTCATGAATCCGCCGACGCCGCCACCGCCGCCACCGCCGAGCCCGAGGCCACCCTCGGAGCGCTGGAGCAGCACGACGCCGATCAGCGCGAGCACGATGATGAGGTGGACGACGATCAGGACGGTCTGCATCGGTGTTCCGGAGTCTTCTTCAGCGCCGCGCGCCGGCAGCGGGCACCGGAAGACGAACGCACGAGGGCCGGGGCCCGCGATCGTTCACGAACCTCCCGGGCACGGGGGCGTGCGGCGAGAGCTTCGGGGGCGACGCTTCGGGCGGACCGGCCGGAATTCGGCGACGACATACACCACCGGTCGCCCGTCGCCAACCTGACGCGAGCGGCCGGCTGTCCGCTTCGACCCTCGCCTTCGGCCGCGCATCGTGCTCTCTGTCGGGGAAGGGCGGCCTACCGAACGCGCCGCTCGGTCCGGGAGGCTAGCCATGTCCGTGTCCCGCCGCGCGGCGCTCGCCGCCGCCATCGCCGTGCCCGTCCTGATTTGCTCGGGCCCGGGCTCCGCGGGCGGATCCGATGCCGCTCAGGGCGCCGCCGTGGAACAGGCGGTCGACGCCCTCACCAGGGCCCTTCTGTCGGCGGACGGGCCGGCCCTCGACGCCCTGGTCCTCGACGGGCTGAGCTACGGCCATTCCAGCGGTCAGGTGCAGGACAAGACGGCCTTCATCGAGACGCTGACCAGCAGGCGCTCGGCCTTCCCAAACATCACCCTGTCGGACCGGTCCGTCTCGGTGGTCGGCGACGACGCGATCGCGCGCCACATCTTCACCGGCGAGGTGGTCTCGGGCGGCAAGACGTCACCGGTGCATATCGGCGTGATGCAGGTCTGGCACAGCGACGGCGGCCGCTGGCGGCTGCTCGCCCGGCAGGCCTTCAAGATCTGACAACCCGGGCGCGCGAGCGCCGCACCCGGGCCTAACGGCGGCTGCGCGCTCAGGCGTAGGCGGCGCAGATCCCCAGGAAATCTTCCGCCACGAGGCTGGCGCCGCCCACGAGCGCGCCGTCGACGTTGTCCACCGACAGGAGTTCCTTGGCGTTCCCGGGCTTCACCGAGCCGCCGTAGAGGATGCGGATCTTCTGCGCCTCGTCGCCCACCAGCTTGTCGAGCATCTCCCGGAGGGAGGCGTGGACCTCGGCGATGTCGCGCGGCGTCGGCGTCCTCCCCGAGCCGATCGCCCAGACCGGCTCGTAGGCGATCACCGTGTCGGCCGCGGTCGCGCCCTTCGGCAGGCCGATGGCGAGCTGGGCGCGGACGATGTCGAGGGCGCGCCCCTGCTCGCGCTCCTCGATCGTCTCGCCGACGCAGATGATCCCGCACAGGCCCGCGCGCCGGGCGCCCAGCGCCTTCGCGTGGACCCCGTCGTCGGTCTCGTGGTGGTAGGCCCGGCGCTCGGAATGGCCGACGATCACGTACTTGGCGCCGAGGTCGGCGAGCATCTCGGCCGAGATCGAGCCCGTGAAGGCGCCGCTCGGGCGGGCATGCAGGTTCTGGCCGCCGATCGCGATCGGCGATCCGGCCGCTGCCGCCACGCAGGATCCGATCAGCGTCGCGGGCGGGCAGATCAGCACGTCGATGCGGGACGCGAGGTCCGGCGACAGCCCGTCGCGAATCGCTTCGACCACCTGGATGGATGACCGGGTCCCGTTCATCTTCCAGTTGCCGGCGACAAGCGGCCTGCGCCCAGACTGCGTCATTCCTGCCCTCGCTCCGTCGCGGCGTTTCCGAAGTTGCCGCGGCCTACCAGAGCGAGCTTGAGCGTGCAAACGGCCCGGCGTGCCCGAGCCTTTGCCTGTGGACGCGAATGGTCTATCGCGGTCGGCTCTCAGGGACAGCGCCGGCCCGGTGACGGGGCGGCTGCCGAAGGTACTCGATCACAGACCATGCTTCAGGGCATCCGCAACGCCAGCCAGCACTGGCTCGGCAAGATCGTCTTGACGATCATCTTCACGCTGCTGATCGCCGGTGTCGGCATCTTCGGGGTCGAGGAGTTCTTCCGCGGCGGCGCGAGCAACAAGGTGGCCACGGTCGGCAGCACGCCGATCACCGCCGAGCAGGTGCGCCAAGCCTACCAGAACCAGCTCCAGCGCTATCAGACGCAGCTGAAGCGTCCGCTCACGCCCGATCAGGCGCGGATGCTCGGTCTGGACCGGCAGGTGATGTCGCAGCTGATCACCGAGGCCGCCCTCGATCATAAGACCCACGATCTCGGCCTCGCCGTGCCGGATACCTCGGTGATCAAGGCGATCCACGAGGAGAAGAGCTTCCAGAACCAGCAGGGTCAGTTCGAGCCGCAGCTCTTCTACCAGACCCTGCAGCGCGCCGGCCTCAACGAGGGCCTGTTCGTGCGCGAGCAGCGCTCGGTGATCGCCCGCCTTCAGCTGGCCGAGGCCGTGTCGTCGGACCTGCACGTGCCGCTCGCCATGCGCGAAGCCGTTCACCGCTACACCACCGAGCGCCGCGCGGCCGCCTACCTGATGCTGACCCCTTCGGTGGCCGGCCAGATCCCCGATCCGACGGACGACGAGCTCAAGACTTGGTACGAGGCCAACAAGTCCGGCTTCCGGGCGCCGGAATTCCGGTCGGTCAACCTCCTCGTGGTCGAGCCCGAGGCGATGGCGAAGCCCGACGCGATCACGGAGGCCGACGCCCGCGCCGCCTACGCGCTGAACAAGGACCGCTACGGCACGCCCGAGAAGCGCACCATCCAGCAGATCGTGTTCCCCGACGCGGCCGCCGCCGAGGCGGCCCGCAAGGCGATTACGGACGGCTCCAAGACCTTCGACGCGGTGGCGGCCGAGCGCGGCACCGACGAGAAGGACCTGACCCTCGGCACGCTGACCAAGAGCGAGCTGTTCGACAAGGCCGTCGCCGACGCCGCCTTCGCGCTGCCGGAGGGCGGCGTGAGCCAGCCGGTCCAGGGCCGGTTCGGCACGGTGCTGCTGCGCGTGACCAAGATCGAGGCCGGGACGGTGAAGCCGTTCGAGGCGGTGGAGGGAGAGATCCGCAAGGCCCTCGCCCTGGCCCGTGCCCGCGACGCCATGGAGACCACCCGCGACGCGATTGAGGACCAGCGCGCCGGCGCCAAGCCCCTCGCCGACATCGCCGCGGAGCGCGGCCTCAAGATCGTCACCGTGAAGGCCGTGGACGCCAACGGCAAGGCACCGGACGGACAGCGGGTTACCGACATTCCCGATGCGGAGACCACCCTGCCGGCCCTGTTCCGCGCCGAGATCGGCGGCGACAACGAGCCCCTGCGGACCAAGACCGGCGGCTACGTCTGGTACGACGTGACCGGGATCGACGCCGCCCACGACAAGCCCCTCGATCAGGTCAAGGACGGCGTGAAGGCTGGCTGGACCGCGACAGAGATCGCCAAGCGCCTTCAGGCCAAGGGTCGCGAGCTCGTCGAGAAGATCAACAAGGGCGAGACCATGGAGGCGGCCGCCCAGGAGGTCGGCGTCAACCTGCAGGAGGCGCAGGATCTCGCGCGCAACCAGGCCAAGGACATGCTCACGGCGGACGTCGTGAACCTGATCTTCGCGACCCCGGTCGGCAAGGCCGGCACGGCGGCCGCGGGCGATTCGCGCGCGGTCTTCAAGGTCATGGCGGCGACGGTGCCCGCCTTCGTGGCCGATAGCCCGAGCGACAAGCAGATCACGCAGAGCTTCCAGGCGGCGCTCGCCGACGACGTGCTGTCCCAGTACATCAGCGAGGTCCAGAAGAACGCGGGCGTGAAGGTCGACCCGGCGGCCCTGCGGCGCGCCATCGGCGGCGAGTACTGAGGCATGGCCGAAGCGCCCGATTACGCGGCCTTCGCGGCGCGCTACGAGGCCGGGCAGCCGAGCCTCGTGGCGGTGAGCCTCGTCGCGGACCTCGAGACGCCGGTCGCGGCGTTCCTCAAGCTGCGCGCCGGCCATTCCGGACCGGCCTTCCTGCTCGAATCGGTCGAGGGCGGCGCCGTCCGCGGCCGGTACTCGATGATCGGCCTCGATCCGGACCTGATCTGGCGCTGCCGGGAGGGCGCGCCCGCGATCGCGCGCGGGGCAGACCTCACGCGGTTCGAGCCGGATTCCCGGGCGCCGCTCGCGAGCCTGCGGGCCCTGATCGCCGAGAGCGCCATCGGCGAGTCGGATGGCCAGGACCTGCCGCCGATGGCCGCCGGCCTGTTCGGCTATCTCGGCTACGACATGGTCCGCGCCATGGAGCGGCTGCCGGAGCCGAACCCGGACCCGCTCGGCGTGCCGGACGCGATCCTGGTGCGCCCCCGGGTGATGGTGGTCTTCGACTCCATCCGCGACGTCATCACCGTCGTGTCGCCGGTCCGGCCCGCCCCACGCGTCGCGGCCCGGGCCGCCTACGAGGACGCGCTGCAGCGCGTCGACCGGGTCGCCGCCGCCCTCGAGGGGCCGCTGCCGATCGAGGCGCGGGTCGACCTGTCGGCGGTCGCCCATCCCGAGCCGGTCTCGAACACGCCGCCGGACGACTTCTTCGCCATGGTGGCGCGCGCCAAGGAGTACATCGTCGCGGGCGACGTGTTCCAGGTGGTGCTGTCCCAGCGCTTCTCGGCGCCGTTCACGCTGCCGGCCTTCAGCCTGTACCGCTCGCTGCGGCGGACGAACCCGGCGCCGTTCCTGTGCTACCTCGATTTCGAGGATTTCCAGATCGTCTGCTCCTCGCCGGAGATCCTGGTGCGGGTGCGGGACGGGGTGGTCACGGTCCGCCCGATCGCCGGCACGCGCCGCCGCGGCGCGACCCCGGCCGAGGATGCCGCCCTGGCCGAGGAACTGCTCGCCGATCCGAAGGAGCGGGCCGAGCACCTGATGCTCCTCGATCTCGGCCGCAACGACGCCGGGCGGGTGTCGCGGATCGGCAGCGTCCGGGTGACCGACTCGTTCTTCATCGAGCGCTACAGCCAGGTCATGCACATCGTGTCGAACGTCGAGGGTGACCTCGACCCGCGCCACGACCCCCTGGAGGCTCTGGCCGCGGGATTTCCGGCCGGCACGGTCTCGGGTGCCCCGAAGGTGCGGGCCATGGAGATCATCGACGAGCTGGAGCGCGAGAAGCGCGGGCCGTACGCGGGCTGCATCGGCTACTTCGGCGCGCGTGGCGAGATGGACACCTGCATCGTCCTGCGCACCGCGGTGGTGAAGGACGGGACGATGCACGTCCAGGCCGGGGCGGGGATCGTCTACGATTCGGACTCGGCCTCCGAGCAGCAGGAATGCGTCAACAAGGCCAAGGCGCTGTTCCGAGCCGCCGAGGAGGCGGTACGGTTCGCCGCGCAGGCGAAGCGCGGGCAATAGGGAGGACGCGCGGCGGCGCCGGAGCCGCCGCCGTCCGACGCCGACGGTTGACCGCGCGGGTGCGAGCGGTCACATCGCCTGCATGCCCGAGCGTGCCGCCGCGATGCCCAACGTCCTCGTCATCGACAACTACGATTCCTTCACGTGGAATCTCGTGCACCTGATCGGGCCGCTCTGCGGCGCGGTCGAGGTCGCGCGCAACGACGCGCTCACGATCGCCGATATCCGCGCCAGGGCGCCCGACGCGATCGTGCTGTCGCCCGGGCCGTGCACGCCGACGGAGGCGGGGATCTGCCTCGACGTGGTCCGCGACCTGTCCGAGGAGATCCCGATCTTCGGCGTGTGCCTCGGCCTCCAGGCGATCGGCCAGGCCTTCGGCGGTGACGTCGTGCGGGCGCCCCTGCCGCTCCACGGCAAGGTCTCGACCATCCGGCACGGCGCGCGCGGCCTGTTCCGCGGCCTCAACGACAGCTTCGAGGCGACCCGCTACCACTCCCTGGTGGTCGACCGCGCGACCTGCCCGACGGCCCTGCGGGTCACCGCCGAGGCGGACGGCCTGATCATGGGCCTGGAGCACGCCGACCGGCCGCTCCACGGCGTCCAGTTCCACCCCGAGAGCATCCGGTCGCAGCACGGCGCGGAGATCGTGAAGAACTTCCTGGATCTCGCCGCCGCCTGGAACACGGCGCGTGACAGGACGCGCGCCGACGTGCATTGACGCCGGGGGCCGGGGCGGCCCTCCGTAAGAACCCATGGACAGCTTCAGACCCCATCTCGCGAAGGTCGCCGGGGGCCTCGCCCTCGACCGCGCCGAGGCCCGCGCCGCCTTCGACGACCTGCTGTCGGGCGAGGTCACGCCGGTCCAGGCCGGCGCCTTCCTGACCGCCCTCAAGGTGCGCGGCGAGAGCGTCGAGGAGATCGTCGGCGCGGCCGAGGCCATGCGGGCGCGCATGACGCGCGTCGCGGCGCCGGAGAACGCCGTCGACGTCGTCGGCACCGGCGGTGACCATTCCGGCAGCGTGAACGTCTCGACCCTGGCGGCGATCGTCGTGGCCGCCTGCGGCGTGCCGGTGGCGAAGCACGGGAACCGCGCGGCGACCTCGCGCTCCGGCGCCGCCGACGTGCTCGCGGCCCTGGGCGTCCGGCTCGGGCTCGACCCCGCCGCGCAGGCCCGCTGCCTCGACGAGGCCGGCCTCTGCTTCCTGTTCGCGCAGGCCCACCACCCGGCGATGCGCCACGTCGCGGCGGTCCGGTCCGAGCTGCCCGTGCGGACGATCTTCAACCTGCTCGGCCCGCTGAGCAACCCGGCCGGCGTGGGCTACCAGCTCTTCGGCGTCGCCCAGGCGGCCCTCGCGGAGCCGCTGACGCGGGTCCTGGCCGAACTCGGCAGCCGCCGGGTCTGGACCGTCCACGGATCCGATGGGCTCGACGAGATCACCGTCACCGGCCCGACGCAGGTCGTCGCCCTCGAGGAAGGCCGGTTGTCACACTTCACCATCGACCCGCGCGAATTCGGGCTGGCGCTGCGCGCGCCCGAGGAGCTGCGCGGCGGCGACCCGGCCGACAACGCGCGGTCCCTGGAGGCCGTCCTGGCGGGTGCGCGGAACGCCTATCGGGACATCGCGGTCCTCAACGCCGGGGCGGCGCTCGTGGTCGCGGGGGCCGCGCAGGCCCTGGCGGACGGCGTCGCGCAGGCGCAGGATGCCGTCGATTCCGGGGCCGCCCGGGCGACGCTCGCCCGCCTCGTCCGGGCCTCGAACGACCACTCCAACGGGCAGGAGGGCCGATGAGCTCGCTGACGCACGAGGCGACCCCGGAGACCGGCGCCGGGACCCCGACCGAGCGGCCGAACGTCCTCGCCCGCATCGAGGCCTACAAGCGCCGCGAGATCGCCGAGGCGAAGCTGCGCGTGCCGCTCGCCAAGCTGGAGCGGAAGGTCGCTCAGGCGGAGCCGGTGCGCGGATTCGCGGCGGCGATCCGGACCCATCTAGCCGCGGATCGCCCGGCGCTCATCGCCGAGGTGAAGAAGGCCTCGCCGTCGAAGGGCCTGATCCGCGCCGATTTCGATCCGGCGACCCTCGCCGCCGCCTACGAGGCCGGCGGCGCCACCTGCCTGTCGGTGCTGACCGACGAGCCCTCGTTCCAGGGTCGTCCCGAGTACCTGACGGCGGCGCGCGCGGCCTGCGGGCTGCCGGTGCTGCGCAAGGACTTCCTGTTCGAGCCCTATCAGGTCTACGAGGCCCGGGCCTGGGGCGCCGACTGCATCCTCGTCATCATGGCCTGCCTCGACGACGACGAGGCCGAGGCCCTGGTCGAGACGGCGCACCTCCTCGGGATGGATGTCCTGGTCGAGGTGCACGACGAGGCCGAACTCGCGCGGGCAATCACCCTCGGCACGGCGCTGATCGGTATCAACAATCGGAACCTCAAGACCTTCGAGGTCTCGTTCGAGACCGCGATCCGGCTGGCGCCGGGGATCCCGGCGGACCGGATCGCCGTGGCCGAGAGCGGGATCGGCGACCACGCCGACGTGGCGCGGCTGCGGGACAACGGCCTCGGCGTGGTCTTGGTCGGCGAGAGCCTGATGCGGCAGCCGGACGTCGCGGCAGCGGCCCGCGCCCTGCTGTTCGGCGACGCGGGGGCCACGGGCGGCAAGCCGCGGAAGAAGGCGTAAGGCATGCGACCGGGCTCGACGCTGACCCATCTCGACACCAGCGGCGCGGCCAACATGGTCGACGTCACCGACAAGCCCGCCACCGACCGGACCGCCCGGGCGGAAGGCCAGATCGTGATGAGGCCCGAGACGCTGGCGCTGATCCGCGAGGGCGACGCCAAGAAGGGCGACGTGATCGGCACGGCCCGGCTCGCCGGCATCATGGCGGCCAAGCGCACCCACGAGCTGATCCCGCTCTGTCACCCGCTCCTGCTGTCGAAGGTGCGGGTCGAGTGCGAGCCCGACGACGCGCTCCCGGGCCTGCGCATCGCCGCCGAGGTCCGTGTCCAGGGCCCGACCGGCGTCGAGATGGAGGCGCTCACCGCCGTCTCGGTGGCCTGCCTGACGGTCTACGACATGGTGAAGGCGGTCGATCGCGGCATGCGGATCGAGGGGATCCGGCTGACCGCAAAGGATGGCGGCCGCTCGGGCGCCTACCGGGCACCGGCGGAATGAGCGGCCTGATCCCGGTCGCGGAGGCGCTGGCCCGGGTGCTCGCGAGCGTCGCCGCGCCGGTCGAGGCCGAGACCGTCCCGCTGGCTCGGGCCGGCGGCCGGACGCTCGCGGCCGACGTCGTCGCCTCGCGGACCCAGCCGCCATTTCCGGCCTCGGCCATGGACGGCTACGCCGTGCGTAGCGCCGACGCCGCAATGGTCGGGGCGACCCTGCGGCTCATCGGCACCAGCGCGGCCGGCCACGGCTTCCCGGGGCGCATCGGCGCGGGTGAGGCGGTCCGGATCTTCACCGGCGCGCCGGTTCCGGAGGGCGCGGACGCGATCCTCATCCAGGAGGACGCCGCCGCCGAGGCGGGCGCGGTGCGGGTCCTGGAGCCCGTGGAGCCGGCACGGTTCATTCGCCGGGCCGGCCTCGACTTCACCGCGGGCCAGACCCTGATCCCGGCCGGCACGAGCCTCGACGCGCGGCGCCTCGCGCTCGCCGCGGCGGCCGGTCATCCGCGGCTCCCGGTCCGTCGCCGGCCGCGCGTCGCGATCCTCGCCACCGGCGACGAGCTGGTGGAGCCGGGCGCGACGCCGGGCTGGGACCAGATCGTCGCCTCGAACAGCCTCGCGCTCGGCGCACTCGCCGCGGAGGCGGGCGCCGACATCGTCGATCTCGGCATCGCCGGGGACGACCACGACGCCCTGGCGGACGCGTTCCGTCGCGCCCGCGCGGCGCGGGCCGACCTGCTGGTCACCCTCGGAGGAGCCTCCGTGGGCGACCACGATCTGGTACAGGCCGCGCTCGCCAAGGAGGGGTTGGAGCTCGGCTTCTGGCGGGTCGCCCTCCGGCCGGGCAAGCCGCTGATGCACGGCCGTCTCGGCGACATGCTGGTGATCGGGCTGCCGGGCAATCCGGTCTCGTCCATCGTGTGCGGGCTGCTGTTCGTGGTGCCGGCGATCCGCGCGCTCCAGGGCGATCCGCGGGCGGGCGCCGACCGGAGCGAGCCGGCCACGCTCGGCCGCGACATGCCGGAGAATGACGGGCGGGCCGACTACATGCGGGCGAGCCTCGCCCTCGAGCCCGGCCGGCTGCCGGTCGCGACCGCCGAGCAGCGCCAGGATTCGTCGATGCTCGCCGTCCTCGGCCGGTCCGAGGCCCTGCTGCTCCGCGCCCCGCACGCGCCGGCCGCGCGCGCCGGCGATCCCTGCCGGATCATCCGCCTCGATCGCCGCCTGCTCTGATCGTCAGGGCACCACGCGCCAGGCCTTGAGCGGGCCGGGCACGTCCAGCGGCAAGAGGCGCGCGCTCCGGGCCGCGCCCTCGGCGAGTCGCGTGGCGTAAGCCGTCTCCGCCTGCAGATTCTCGGCCGGCCGTGCCGGGCAGGCCACGAGGTAGCGAACGTGGAACGCCGTGAGCACCCGGTCGAGGTCGGCCTCTGTGCCGCCCAATCCCACGATGGCCGCCGTGAGGCCGGGAATGGCGCGGTGATAGGGCGCGGCGACGATGCTGTGCGGGGTCCGGAGAAGGATCGACGGCCCCATGAAGATCGGTGCGAGCACGGTGCCTTCCGGCAGGCGCGCCAGGGGGCGGACGGCGGCGTCGTCGAGGCAGGCGGTGGTCTCGGCCGCGTCGGGCGCGGTGCGCAGGCCGGGCGCCAGGATCTCCGCCAGGAGCGCGGGGATCATCCAGAGGCTGCTGATCATCGCGGCCCCGAGGAGCGCGGCGGGCCAGCGCCGTTCCCCGGCCGGCAGGGCTTTCCGCGCCAGCGCTCGATCGAGGATTACCCCCGCCACCAGCGGCACGAAGCCGGAGACGATGTACAATCCGCGGAACTGCGCGATGCCGAGGATCAGTCCCGGCCACAGGAACAGCGCGACCACCGACCAGGCCCGGCGGTCGGGCCCGCGCCACGCCATCCCGGTGGCCGTGAGCGCCGCGAGGAACACCACGGGGTAGAAGACCAGCGCTTCCCACTGGCCGCGGGCCACGAACTTTGCCAACGGCGCCATCTCGTTGACCGTGAGCAGCCAGTGGATCCTCACCAGGGCCGGCATGTCGGGGAACGGGCCGTCGAGGCAGGACGGGAAGGCGGCGGCGAACCCGGCCAGCAGGATGGTCCCCGCCATTCCCGCCAGGGTGAGGCGCGCCGATACGGTCGCGAGGCGCTCGCCCGCGGCGGCGGCTGCGGCGACGAGGCCGAGGCCGCCCAGGGTGAGCCAGAGCCAGGGCGGCGAGAGCGCGTCGCAATGGGTGCCCCCCCACTGCGAGGGGGCCGTCTGGAGGGCGAACAGCACGGGCGCGGCCAGGCCGAGGCCCAGGCCGAAGCCCGCCAGCGACGGCAGGGCCGAGCGTCCGCGCAGGCACCACTCACCCGTGAGAAAGAGGGCCGCCAGCGCGACGAAGGGCAGGCCCTCGAGGCCGATCGCCAGCGAGCCCGCCGCCAGGATCCCGCCGATCAGGCCGGGTCGCAAACCCCCGCGGATCATGCAGAAGGCGAGACCGAGGATCGAGAGGATCTGCAGGTTGTGATGATCGACCCGCCCCGCCTGGAACTGGATCGTCACACCGAAAGTCTGCGTGGCCGCGATCACGGCCAGGAGTGCGGCCTCGCTGCCGAAGCTGTGCCGGACTCCGCGATACAGCAGCCAGCCGTAGAGCCCGAAGAGCAGCATCGGCCAGAGTGCGGCCGTCAGGCCCTCGGCGAGCGCGGGGCCCGTCAGGGGCGTGAGCACCAGGATCAGGCCGGCGATGGGCGCGTCGACGAGGCGCGACCAGTGGCCCGGCACGCCGCCCGGAGGCAGGAAGCGGTACTGGACGTTGTCGTACCAGCCCTGGCCGGCCAGCAGGTCGCGGACTTCAACGAGGCGCATGGCGTCGTCGGTATCCGGGACGCGCAGGTGGTGGATCGTCTCCCACACCGCGTGGGGGGCGTTCATCGTCGCGATGCAGAGGCCGGCGAGGACCCACAGCAGCGTGCGGGCCTCGATCCGCCCGCGCGGTCGGGAGAGAGGGAGCGCCGGAGCCGGCATGGTTGGATCACCCGGACGTGCGGTCGATGCCCGCGCCGGCATGCTCGCGCAATTCGGCTTAACGCGCGGTCAAAGGGAGGCGGACGGGCGGTCCAGCCGCCGGTCTGCCCCGCCGGCGCCAGCGATTCCTTAACCACGACCGGGCATGCTGGCGACCGGTCGGCGTCCTGCGCGTCGCGCGCCGCACCAATCGCCGGAGCATGGGATGAGCCACCACACCGAGACGCTGGTGATCGGCGCGGGGCCCGCGGGTCTGACCGCCGCCTACCTGCTGTCGAAGAAGGGCCGCTCCGTCACCGTCCTGGAGCGCGATCCGGCGCAGGTGGGCGGGATCTCGCGCACCGTCTCGCACAACGGCTACCTGTTCGATATCGGCGGCCACCGGTTCTTCTCGAAGTCCCAGGCCGTGGTCGATCTCTGGGACGAGATCCTCCCCGACGACTTCATCGAGCGCCCGCGCCTGTCGCGGATCTACTATCGCGGCCGGTACTACGCCTACCCGCTCAAGGCCTTCGAGGCGCTGCGCAACCTGGGCGTCCTCACCAGCGCGGCCTGCGTCGCCTCCTACCTCTACGCCCGCCTGCGGCCGGTCGCGGAGCCCAAGACCTTCCACGCCTGGGTCCGCAACCAGTTCGGCGAGCGCCTGTTCTCGATCTTCTTCAAGACCTACACCGAGAAGGTGTGGGGCATGTCGTGCGACGCGATCTCGGCCGACTGGGCGGCCCAGCGCATCAAGGGGCTCGACCTCGGTGCGGCGATCCGCGACGGCATCAAGCGGTCGCTGGGCCTGCGCAAGGCGCCGAAGGCCGGCGGTCCGGTCATCAAGACGCTCATCGAGTCGTTCCGCTATCCGCGCCGCGGCCCCGGCATGATGTGGGAGGCGGCGGCCGCCAAGATCCGCGCCCAGGGCGGTCAGCTGAAGCTCGACCGCAGCGTCGACTCCCTCAGCTACGATGCCCACACCGGCATCTGGACGGTGGCGGCCCGCCGCTCGGACGGCAGCCGCGAGACCTTCACCGCCCGCAACGTCGTCTCGTCCGCGCCGGTCCGCGAGCTGGTCGACGCGATCCGCCCGCGGCCGCTCAGCACCTTCAACGCCCGGGCGCTGAAGTACCGCGACTTCCTGACGGTGGCGCTCATCGCCAAGTCCGACAAGAACTTCCCGGACAACTGGATCTACATCCACGACCCGTCGGTGAAGGTCGGTCGCGTGCAGAACTTCCGCTCCTGGTCGCCCGAGATGGTGCCGGACGCGGACCACACCTGCCTGGGTCTGGAGTATTTCTGCTTCGAGGGCGACGGCTTGTGGAACGCCGACGATTCCGAGCTGGTGGAGCTCGCCAAGCGCGAGATCGGGCAGATCGGCCTGATCGACCCGGCCGACGTCGTCGATGCCTGCGTGGTCCGCCAGCCGAAGGCCTACCCGGTCTACGACGAGGAGTATGCCGGCCACGTGGTCACCGTGCGGCGGGAGCTGGAGCGGGATTTCCCGAGCCTGCACCTCGTGGGCCGCAATGGCATGCACAAGTACAACAACCAGGACCACGCGATGATGACCGCGATGCTGACCGTGGAGAACATCCTCTGCGGCCGGCGCCGGCACGATGTCTGGCGGGTGAACGAGGACGCCGAGTACACCGAGTCCGGCGTGTCGGGCTCCGACCTCGCCCTGGGCAGCGAGCGCCTCGTGCCGCGCAAGGTGGCCTGACGCGCGACAGCGCCCCGGCCGCGTCACCGGCGCGGCTTGCCGGTCCATCCCGCGCCTCTATCGTTCCCTCCCGGTAATGCCCTGGTCCAAGGGCTGCCGGGAGGATTCTTTCGATGCGATCTCTGCTTCTCGCCGCGCTCTTCGCGGGCGTGGCCCTGCCGGCGGCGGTGCTCCCCGTCCTGGCGCAGGGCGCCGCCCCTGCCGAGACCAAGGCGAAGACCGACGACCTCGAGAAGCTCGAGGGCTTCCACAGCACCGACACCCAGGCCGCCGCGGAGATCCCGCAGACCGGCCGCCGCGCCGACGCGATCCGCAAGACCCTGTCGAAGATCAAGCTGCCGGAGGGCTTCAAGATCGATCTCTACGCCGTGGTACCGGACGCCCGCGCCATCGCGGTCGGCCCCAATGCCGGGGTGCTGTTCGTCGGCACGCGCAAGAGCAAGATCTACACGGTCACCGACCGCGACAAGGACCGGGTCGCCGACGAGGTCCGCCCCTTCGCGCCGGGCATCACGTTCAAGATCCCGAACGGCGTCTGCTTCTCGAAGGACGGCGTGCTCACCGTGGTCGAGCAGAACCGCGTCCTGGCCTTCCCGGCCGCCGAGTTCTTCTACGAGAACCCGGACGTCGCCGCCGGCGTGCTGGTCAAGCAGGGCCAGCTGATCCCGGCCTCCGAGGAGAGCTTCAACCACACCGCCCGGGTCTGCCGGGTCGGGCCGGATGGCAAGACCTACATCGCGCTCGGCCAGCCCTACAACGTGCCGCCCGCCGAGAAGATGGACCTCTACAAGAAGACCGGTATCGGCGGCATCATCCGCATCGACGCCGACGGCAAGAACCGCGAGGTCTACGCGACCGGCATCCGCAACTCGGTCGGGATGGACTTCAACACCGACAAGTCGCTGTGGTTCACCGACAACCAGGTCGACGGCATGGGCGACGACAAGCCGCCGGGCGAGCTGAACCGCTCCACCAAGGCGGGCGAGAATTTCGGCTTCCCGTGGTTCGGCGGCGGCTCGGTCCGCACGGTCGAGTACAAGGATCAGACCCCGCCGACCGACGCCGTCGCTCCGCAGGCCGAGCTGCCGCCGCACGCGGCCGATCTCGGCATGACCTTCTACAACGGCAAGCAGTTCCCGGCGTCGTACAAGGGCGGGATCTTCATCGCCGAGCACGGCTCGTGGAACCGCACCGAGCCGGTGGGCGCCCGGGTGATGTTCGCCAAGCTCGGCGCCGACGGGAAGGTCGAGTCGGTCAAGCCGTTCGCAGAAGGGTGGCTCACCGGCGACGGCGAGTATCTCGGCCGCCCGGTGGACGTGGCGGTGATGCTCGACGGCTCGCTGCTCGTCTCGGACGATTCCGCCGGGGCGATCTACCGGATCTCCTACGAGAAGTAGCCTCTTGTGACCTGGCGCCTCTCCGCTCGTGAGGCGCCAGGTCGAGGGCGCGCGCGTCCCGTTCCGACGCGAGCGGGCAAGTCTTCACTGATCCCAGAGTTCGAGCTCGCCCGATGATCCGTTTGCTTCTCGTCCTGACCGCCACCCTCGTTCCGCTCTCGGCGCAGGCCGGCGACGCGACCGCGGGCAAGAAGCGGGCGACCGCCTGCCAGACCTGTCATGGGATGGACGGGCTCTCGAAGCTGCCGGAGGCGCCGAACCTCGCCGGGCAGGTCGAGCCCTACCTCGTGAAGGCACTCACCGAGTACCGCGACGGCAAGCGGCAGAACGAGATCATGAACGTGGTCGCGAAGGAGCTGTCGGACGCCGATATCGCCAACCTGGCGGCGTACTATTCCGGCATCCAGATCGACGTGCTGCCGCCGGGCTAGGCGGCACCCCCGTCACTGCGAGCGGAGCGAAGCGATCCGGTTGCGCCAAGCAAACCGACGTCGCGCTAGCCTGGATCGCTTCGCTCCGCTGGCGACGCCGCGGATCAATCGTCCATCTTCAGGGCGGCGATGAACGCCTCCTGGGGGATCTCGACGCGCCCGAACTGGCGCATCTTCTTCTTGCCTTCCTTCTGCTTGTCGAGAAGCTTGCGCTTGCGCGAGATGTCGCCGCCGTAGCACTTGGCGGTGACGTCCTTCGACAGGGCCTTGATCGTCTCGCGGGCGATGATCTTGCCGCCGATCGCCGCCTGGACGGGAATCTGGAACAGGTGGCGCGGGATCAGGTCCTTCAGCTTCTCGCACATGGCCCGGCCGCGCGACTCGGCGCGGGTGCGGTGGACCAGCATCGAGAGGGCGTCCACCGGCTCGGCATTCACCAGGATCGACATCTTCACGAGGTCGCCCTCGCGGTAGTCCGACACGTGGTAGTCGAAGGAGGCGTAGCCCTTCGAGATCGACTTGAGCCGGTCGTAGAAGTCGAACACCACCTCGTTCAGCGGCAGGTCGTAGACGACCATGGCGCGCTTGCCGACGTAATTGAGGTCGATCTGGACGCCGCGCCGGTCTTGGCAGAGCTTGAGCACGCCGCCGAGATACTCGTCCGGCGTCAGGATCGTGGCGCGGATCCAGGGCTCCTCGACCGTCTCGATCTTCATGACGTCCGGCATGTCGGCCGGATTGTGCAACTCCTTGATCTCGCCGTCGCGCATCTTGAGCCGGTAGACCACCGACGGCGCCGTGGAGATCAGGTCGAGGTTGAATTCGCGCTCCAGCCGCTCCTGGATGATCTCCAAGTGCAGGAGCCCGAGGAAGCCGCAGCGGAAGCCGAAGCCGAGCGCGGCCGAACTCTCCATCTCGTACGAGAACGAAGCGTCGTTGAGCCGGAGCTTGCCCATGGCCGAGCGCAGGTTCTCGAACTCTGCCGCGTCCACGGGGAACAGGCCGCAGAACACCACTGCCTGAACTTCCTTGAAGCCCGGCAGCATCTCGGTGGTTTGGCGCTTGTCCTCGGTGATCGTGTCGCCGACGCGGGTGTCGGCCACCTCCTTGATCGAGCCGGTGAAGAAGCCGACCTCGCCCGGGCCCAGCGCATCGATGTCGGCCATCTTCGGCCGGAACACGCCGATCCGGTCGACGCCGTAGACCGCGTCGGCGCCCATCATGCGGATGGTCATGCCCTTCTTGAGGGTGCCGTCGATGATCCGCACCAGCACCACGACGCCGAGATAGGCGTCGTACCAGCTGTCCACGAGGAGCGCCTTCAGGGGCGCGTCGCGGTTGCCCTTCGGCGGCGGCAGGCGCGTGACGATCGCCTCCAGCACCGCCTCGATGTTGAGGCCGGTCTTGGCCGAGATCGGCACGGCGTCGGAAGCGTCGAGGCCGATCACCTCCTCGATCTGCTCCTTCACCCGGTCTGGCTCGGCGGCCGGCAGATCGACCTTGTTGAGGACCGGGACGATCTCGTGATTGGCGTCGAGCGCCTGGTAGACGTTGGCGAGCGTCTGCGCCTCGACACCCTGGGAGGCGTCGACCACCAGCAGCGAGCCCTCGCAGGCGGCGAGCGAGCGCGAGACCTCGTAGGCGAAGTCCACGTGGCCGGGCGTGTCCATCAGGTTCAGGACGTAGTCCTTGCCGTCCTGCGCCTTGTACTCCAGGCGCACGGTCTGCGCCTTGATGGTGATGCCGCGCTCCTTCTCGATGTCCATCGAGTCGAGCATCTGCTCGGACATGTCCCGCAAGGCCACGGTCCCGGTGGCCTGGATCAGCCGGTCGGCCAAGGTCGATTTGCCGTGGTCGATATGCGCGACGATCGAGAAGTTGCGGATGGTGTCGATCGGGGCTGTCATCGGCATTCCGTTGGGGCGCGCGCCGGCGCGCACCGTCTGACGTCGGGACGTGTTCGGATAAAGCGGCTCCCGCGCGAGATAGCAGCGCGGCGGGGAGGCGCCAAGCGCGGCCTGAGCGCCCGGGCGGACGCGCAGCCCGACGCGAAGCACCGGCGGCGGCATTCGGCACCGCGGGCAGGACCCGGAACACTGTCGGTGACAGGCCTGCGCCGCCGGCGGGTCCTCCCGGCGGCGACATAAAAGCAACGGGGGCCGGAACGGGCCGGCCCCCGGGTCACGATCGTGTCTGGCGCCGAGGAGCGATCTGGCTCAGCGACCGCGGTCGCGGATCAGTCGCTCGATCTCGGCCTCGCCGTGGGAGCGCGCCTTGGCCTCGGTCGGATGCTTCCGGTCCGAACGCTGGTGCAGCTTGCCGTGCTTGCGGATGCTCCACTGGAACAGGGAGCCGCTCTCGCCGACCGGCTCCACGTCGAGGCTGAAGGGGTAGGTATCTGTCTGGGTATCGCTCATGGGGCCGATATGGGGCGGTCAGCGACCTTTCGCCATGCCTGATCGGCAAGTCCTTGCGCGTTTACGCGTCCGCACCGGTCGCGCGCGCCCGCGCGGCCATGGCAACGAGGCTTTTGCGCAGCGCACCCATGTCGGTGACGCGCTCCGGATAGGGGACCCGCACGGTGCGGTCGGCGGCCATCAGGTCCATGCCCTCGGGGTCCAGGCCGGTGAGCCGCCAGGGCAGATCGGCTGCGCCGCCGGCGCCGGCGGCGTAGAGCGCCAGCGCGTCCGCGTGATCGGCGTTCATGTGCTCGACCGCGCCGCGCTCGCCCGCCACGATGGCCTGCGCGTCCGAGAGGTCGAGGAGGAGCTGGTCGCGGGTCAGGGTCGCGGCCTTGGCGAAGCCGCCGTTGAGGTGGCCGGCCTCGGGCGCCAGGGCGAAGAAGCCGAAATCCGGGAAGTCGGCGTAGAGCTTGGCCTTGGGGTGGCGAGCCAGGAACCGCTCCCGCGCCCGCGCCTCGACGGTCTGGACGGCGCGGCCCACCACGGTCAGCCGGGGATGGGCGAGGGGATCGCCCTTGCCACCCTGCGAGAACAGCAGCGAGCAGCGCGGGTCGGCCAGCAGGTTGCGGGTGTGGGCCGACAGCCGCGACAGCAGCATCAGCGGCGTGCCGTCCGCGTCGGTGGCGGTCGTGACGAGGGAGGCGAAGGGCGTCCCGTCCGGGTCGAGGGTCGCGAGCGCCCCGGACCGGACGCTGCGCAGGAGCGTGCGCGACAGGCCGATCGCGTCGAACGGGGCCGCCTCGGCCGGCAGCGGACGGGCCGGTCCGCCCGCACCCGGACCCGTGTCGATCGTCTCGCCCATGCGCGATTCCTCCCCCCACCCGAGCGGCCGCCCGGTTTCGCCGCCACGTTAGCGGCGCAACGGGGGCGGCGCGAGGCGCCGCGACCGCGTCAGATGGGCCGGAGGAGGAGCGATGGGCGCCGGTGTTACGGCCAAGCTATGACCGCCGCTCGCTTTTTCCGATCGGCCGTACTAAAGCACCTGTCCCTTTGCGCGTGCCGGGTTGCGCCCAAACTGCCCGGTTCGCGTTTTTGTCTGCCCCCTCGGGGCCGGGACGTGGCGCGGCCTGTGCGAAGAGCCGGGACCGCGCCTGAGCCCGTTCAGTCAGGGACCGCGCATGCCGACCATCGCCCTCGTCGACGACGACCGGAACATCCTCACCTCTGTGTCGATCGCGCTTGAGACCGAAGGCTACCGCATTCAGACCTACACGGACGGCGCCTCCGCGCTGGACGGTCTGCGCCATTCCCCGCCCGATCTCGCGATCTTCGATATCAAGATGCCGCGCATGGACGGGATGGAGCTTCTCCGACGCCTGCGGCAGAAATCGGACCTTCCCGTGATCTTTCTGACGTCGAAGGACGAGGAGATCGACGAGCTGTTCGGCCTCAAGATGGGCGCGGACGACTTCATCCATAAGCCGTTCTCGCAGCGCCTGCTGGTGGAGCGGGTGAAGGCGGTGCTCCGGCGCTTCGCCAAGGAGGCCCCCGGCGGCACGCCCCGCGGCGAGGCCGAGGTCGCGGCCCGGTCGCTCGAGCGCGGCGCGCTGATGATGGATCCCGAGCGGCACACCTGCACGTGGAAGGGCGAGCCGGTGACCCTGACGGTCACGGAGTTCCTGATTCTCCAGGCCCTCGCGCAGCGCCCCGGCGTGGTGAAGAGCCGCAACGCCCTCATGGATGCCGCCTACGACGATCAGGTCTACGTCGATGACCGGACGATCGACAGCCACATCAAGCGGTTGCGGAAGAAGTTCAAGGTCACAGACCAGAGCTTCGACATGATCGAGACGCTCTACGGCGTCGGCTATCGATTCAAGGAGGCGTGATCTCCAGGATCCGCCCCGTGACCGTCCGTACTCAGACCCAGACCGAGGATGCCGCGCCCCGCGCCTCCCTGGCCCAGACCCTGTCCCGACCGCTCGGCTGGCCCCGCGCCGTGTGGGAGGCGATCGGCCAGCGCGCCTCGTCGAGCCTGACGCGCCGCATCGTCGTCCTCAATCTCGTCGGGTTGATCGCGCTCCTCGTCGGATTCCTGTACCTCAATCAGTTTCGCCAGGGCCTGATCCAGGCCCGGATCCAGAGTCTCGCCATCCAGGGCGAGATCATCGCTGGGGCGATCGCCGCCTCGGCGTCCGTGGACACCGACACGATCCGCATCGACCCCGACAAGCTGCTGCAGCAGCAGGCCGGCGAGGCGGCGGAGGAGGAATCGCAGCCGCTCGCCTTCTCGCTCAACCCCGAGAAGGTGGCGCCGCTCCTGTCGCGGCTCGTGACGCCGACGGGCAACCGCGCCCGTGTCTACGACCAGGAGGGCGGCCTCCTGTTCGACACCCGCACCCTGTTCAAGCGCGGCGATGCCAGCCGGCCCGACCCGTTGGAGCCGAAGCCCCACAAGCCCGGGATGCTCGAATCCGCCTTCGAGGCGATCCAGTCCAAGCTCGGCGGCCTGTTCCGCAGCCGGACCGAGACCGCCGAGGAGACCGGGCCGGTGAACGGCCACTCGCTGCGCGAGGTCCAGGCGGCGCTCGGTGGCAATCGCGGCAGCCTCGTCCGCCGGAACAAGCTCGGCGAGACCACCGTCTCGGTGGCGGTGCCGATTCACCGGGCCGGCTCGGTCCGCGGCGCCCTGCTGATCTCGACCCAGGGCGACGCAATCGACCGTGTCATCGCCTCGGAGCGGTTCGGCCTGCTCCAGGTGTTCCTCGTCGCGTCGGCGGTGATGGTGGTGCTGTCGTTCCTGCTGGCGGGCGCGATCGCGGGACCGGTGCGCCGCCTCGCGGAGGCCGCCGAGAAGGTCCGCATGGGCATCAAGACCCGCGAGGAGATCCCGGACTTCACCGAGCGCACCGACGAGATCGGCCACCTGTCCGGCGCCCTCCGGGACATGACACAGGCCCTCTACCGGCGGATCGACGCCATCGAGAGCTTCGCGGCGGATGTCAGCCACGAGCTGAAGAACCCGCTGACCTCGCTTCGCAGCGCGGTGGAGACGCTGCCGCTCGCCCGGAACGACGAGTCCCGCGGCCGGCTGATGGCGATCATCCAGCACGACGTGAAGCGCCTCGACCGCCTGATCAGCGACATCGCCGACGCCTCGCGCCTCGACGCGGAGCTGGCGCGCGCCGAAGCGCGCCGGGTCGATCTCCGGCGGCTGCTCACCACGGTCGTGTCGGTCGCCAACGAGCGGCGGCGCCCCAAGGATTGCCTGATCCAGCTCGACGTCGAGGCGACGGGCTCCGAGCAGGACGCGCCGTTCACGATCATCGGCCACGACAGCCGGCTCGGGCAGGTGGTCAACAACCTGCTCGACAATGCCAGGTCATTCTCACCGACCGACGCGAAGGTCCGGGTCGTGCTGCGCCGGGTGCGCGGCGAGGTCGAGATGATCTGCGAGGACGAGGGTCCGGGTATCCCGGAGCACGCGCTGGAGCGGATCTTCGAGCGCTTCTACACCGACCGGCCGGAGCAGGGCTTCGGCCAGAACTCGGGCCTCGGCCTGTCGATCTCCCGGCAGATCGTCCAGGCCCACCGCGGCACGATCCGCGCCGAGAACCGGCCGGGCGCTCCCGACGAGGACGGCGAGCCGACGGTGCGCGGCGCCCGGTTCGTCGTGCGCCTGCCGGCGGCGCCGCGGCAGCTCCACGCCTGATGGTCACCCTGCACGGCGCCTGCATCGCGCTGCGCGGGGCCGGCATCCTGATTCGCGGTCCATCGGGCGCGGGCAAGTCCAGTCTCGCGCTCCTGCTCGCCGCCGCGCCGGACGGGGCCTTCGTGGCCGACGATCGGGTCGTCTGCGCGATTCGCGACGGGCGGGTCACGGCCGCTGCCCATCCCGCGCTCAACGGACGCGTGGAGGTCCGCGGCCAGGGGATCCTGTCGGCGGTCGATCTGGGGCTCGACGTACGGCCGGAGGCGGTGCTGCACCTCGCCGTCGATCTGGTGGAGACGGCGTCGCGCCTGCCGGATCCGCCGGCCGACGCCGACATCCTGGGGGCCGCTGTGCCGCGCCTCGTCCTCGACCGAGGCGTCCGCGCGGCCGGCCTCGCGCCGCTCCTCGTCCGTGCGGCGCTGCGAAAACCGCGGCCGTGACTTCGCAGCCGCACAGGCGGCTCGATTCGCCCAAGACTGGTATCCCCCATGGCGCACACGCGGCGACCGTGGCATGATCGTGGGAATGTCCGGGCAAAAAAGTCGCGTTCGCCTTGTGGGGGGCTGTGCGATGCACAACATGGCGGCACACACAGGACGTTGGAACACGTGTCGATGATTGGCATGGTGCTCGTCACCCACGGACTCCTGGCGACCGAGTTCAAGGCCGCGCTGGAGCACGTGGTCGGCCCGCAGGATCAGATCGAGACGATCACGATCGGGCCGGAGGACGATATGGAACTGCGACGCCGGGACATCATGTCCGCGGTCTGTCGTGTGAATACCGGGGACGGTGTGGTGGTGCTGACCGACATGTTCGGCGGCACCCCGTCGAACCTCGCGCTCTCCTGCATGAACGGCGGTTCGGTGGAGGTCGTGGCGGGGATCAACCTGCCGATGCTGATCAAGCTGGCCAGCGTCCGCGACGAGGAGAAGCTCGGCGACGCCGTGCTCCACGCCCAGGAAGCGGGCCGCAAATACATCAACGTCGCCTCGCGGGTCCTGGCGGGGAAGTAAGTCTCCGCGATCAGGCTTCCACAACGGCCGTCGGCGGAGCGGAGCGCCGGGCGCTCACGGTGATACCCACCGACGCCGCGATCACCAGCGCGATCGCGAGCCACTGGACCGCGCTGATTCGCTCTCCCAGCAGCACGAGTCCCGCGCAGGCCGCCACGGCCGGCTCCAGGCTCATCAGCACGCCGAAGCTCTTCCGGTCGAGCCGGCGCAGGGCGACCATCTCCAGCGAGTAGGGCAGGGCGCTCGACATCAGCGCCACCGCGAAGCCCGCGGCCAGGAGACCGGGCGCCAGCAGGGCCGGACCGGCCTCCGCCACGCCGAACGGCGCCACGACGAGGGCCGCCGTGAGCATGCCGAGGGATACGGCCTGCCCACCGTCGATGCGCCCGGCGCGCTGCCCGAACAGGATGTAGAGCGCCCAGCACAGGGCGGCGCCGAGATCGAGCGCGATGCCGATCGGGTCGAGGCCGTCCGGGTTGGCGATCGGCAGCAGCAGCGCGAGCCCGGCGATCGCCACGCCGATCCACAGGAAATCCGAGCGCCGCCGCGACGCGATCAGCGCGACCGCCAGCGGCCCGACGAACTCGATGGCCACGGCCGGCCCGAGGGGCAGCCGCGCTAGGGCGAGGTAGAACAGGAGGTTCATCAGCCCGAGGGCGGTCCCGTAGAGGGCGATCCAGCCGGCCTCGCGCGCCGGGAGGCTGCGCCGCCACGGCCGCCAGATCGCGATCAGGATCAGGGCGGAGAAGCCGACCCGCAGGGCGGAGGTCCCGGCCGCGCCGACCGCCGGGAACAGGCTCTTGGCAAAGGTCGCGCCGCACTGGAGCGAGACCATGCCGGTGACCAGCGCCGCCACGGAGAGCACCGTATCCCCGAGGCCGAACCTGATCCGTGACACGCGACGACCATCCTCAGGACCGGGCCAGGGCGCTCGCTTAGCAGATGCCGCGGCCGCCGCGGCCTACGCCGGGCCTCATGGCTCACGCCAGCCCCGCGCGGGGCTCGCCACGCCGGGCTCGCACCGGCCGCCGATGCGCGACGGTGCAGCGATCTGCCCTCACAGGATGAAGCGGCTCAGATCCGCGTTCGACGCCAGATCCTGCACCCGCTCGCGCACGTAGGCCGCGTCGATCGGCACCGTCTCGCCCGACCGGTCGGTGGCGGTGAAGGAGATCTCGTCGATCACCCGCTCCAGAACCGTCTGGAGCCGACGCGCGCCGATATTCTCCACCGAGGAATTCACCTCCACGGCGACCCGCGCGAGGGCGTCGACCGCGTCGTCCGTGAAGGTCAGGGTGACGCCCTCGGTCTCCATCAGCGCGACGGTCTGCTTGAGCAGGCTCGCCTCGGTGGCGGTCAGGATCTGCTTGAAGTCGTCCACCGTGAGAGGCTGCAGTTCCACCCGGATCGGGAGGCGGCCCTGCAGCTCGGGCAGGAGGTCTGCCGGCTTCGAGACGTGGAAGGCGCCCGAGGCGATGAACAGCACGTGGTCCGTCTTCACCGGCCCGTGCTTCGTGGCCACGGTGGTGCCCTCGATCAGCGGCAGCAGGTCACGCTGCACGCCCTCGCGCGAGACGTCGCCGGACGAGCGGCCCTCGCGGGCGCAGATCTTGTCGATCTCGTCGAGGAAGACGATGCCGTTGTTCTCGACCTCGCGGATCGCCTCGCGGACCAGCGCCTCGTCGTCGACGAGCTTGTCGGATTCCTCGGCCATCAGCGGCGCGTAGGCGTCCCGCACCAGGATCCGCCGCGGCTTCCCGCGCTGGCCGCCGAGCGCTTTGCCGAGCATGTCGCCGATGTTGATCGCGCCCATGGAGGCGCCCGGAACGCCGGGAATCTCGAACATCGGCATGCCGGCGGGGGCGCTGGAGGTCAGCTCCAGTTCGACTTCCTTGTCGTCGAGCTCGCTGTTGCGGAGCTTGCGCCGGAAGCTGTCGCGGGTGGCCTGGCTCGCCGTCGGGCCGACCAGCGCGTCGAGGATCCGGTTCTCGGCGGCGGCCTCGGCCTTGGCCTTCACGCCCTCGCGCTTGGCCTGCCGGGTCAGGCCGATCGCCACCTCGACGAGGTCGCGGACGATCTGCTCGACGTCGCGGCCGACATAGCCGACCTCGGTGAACTTGGTGGCCTCGACCTTGAGGAACGGCGCGTTGGCGAGCCGGGCGAGGCGGCGGGCGATCTCGGTCTTGCCGCACCCGGTCGGCCCGATCATCAGGATGTTCTTGGGCGCGACTTCCTCGCGGAGCGGACCTGTGAGCTGCTGGCGCCGCCAGCGGTTGCGCAGCGCGATCGCCACGGCGCGCTTGGCGTCGTGTTGCCCGACGATGAACCGATCGAGTTCGGACACGATCTCGCGGGGAGAGAACGTCGTCACCGCTTTGCCATCCCTGTTCCCGGCCCGAAATCGGCCCCGCGCCGGGAATGGGGTCGCGCGCGGTCCCGCGCAAGGGGCCGCGCGTCGGCCGGTCGCCGCCTCAGTGCGCTGCCGGGACCGCCGCGGCGTCGCCCTTGTCGTGCTGGCCGAACCGCTCGACCAGGGTCGCACTGGCCTCGTTCAGGCCGACGACCGCGACGTCGCGGCCACGGGCGCGAGCCTTGAGGACGACCCGGTCGAGGGCCCCGATGGCGGAGATGTCCCAGAAATGCGCCGCGTGGACGTCGATGACGAGGCGCTCGACCGGCTCCAGCACGTCGATCGCCTCCGAGAACGTGCCCGCCGAGGCGAAGAACACCTGCCCGGTGATGGTGTAGGTCCGGGTGCGGCCGTCGGCCGAGAGGGCCGACGTGATCCGGTTGAGCCGGGCGACCTTGCCGGCGAAGAACACGCCGGAGAGCAGCACGCCGACAAGCACGCCGACGGCGAGATCCTTCGTGGCGACCACGACCAGGACGGTCACCAGCATCACCGCCGAGGAGGGCAGCGGGTTGGTGCGCAGCCGCAGGAGGGAGCGCCACGAGAAGGTGTTGATCGAGACCATGATCATCACGGCCGTCAGAGCCGCCACCGGCACGACGGCGAGCAGGTCCTGCAGCGCCACGAGGAGCACCAGCAGGAACGCCCCCGCGACCAGCGTCGAGAGACGGCCGCGGGCGCCCGAGGAAACGTTGATCACCGACTGGCCGATCATCGCGCAGCCGCCCATGCCGCCGAACACCGCCGACGCCATGTTGGCGATGCCCTGACCCACGCACTCGCGGTTCTTGTCGCTGCCGGTGTCGGTCATGTCGTCGACGATCTGCGCGGTGAGCAGGCTCTCCAGCAGGCCGACGGCCGCGAGCGTGGCCGCGTAGGGCAGCAGGATTCGCAGGGTCTCCAGGCTGAGGGGCACATCCGGCAGGGCGAAGCTCGGCAGCGCGGAGGGCAGGGCGCCGAGATGGGCGACCGTGCGCACGTCGAGGTGGAACATCGCGGTGATCGCCGTCAGCACCGCGATCGCGACGAGCGGCGCGGGGATCGCGCGGGTGATCCGCGGGAACCCGTAGATGATCGCCAGACCCAGGGCGATCAGCCCGTAGGTCGCGGGCGTCACGCCGGTGAGCTCGGGCATCTGCGCCAGGAAGATGAGGATGGCGAGCGCGTTGACGAACCCGGTCATCACCGATTGCGAGACGAAGCGCATCAGCCGGCCCAGCCGGAGGAAGCCGGCCAGGATCTGGATCAGGCCCATCAGGATCGTCGCGGCGAAGAGGTACTGGACACCGTGTTCGCGCACGAGGTCGACCATCACCACCGCGGTGGCGGCGGTGGCGGCCGAGATCATCGCCGGCCGCCCGCCCGCGAAGGCGATGGTGCAGGCGATGACCACGGAGGCGTAGAGGCCGACCTTCGGGTCGACTCCGGCGATGACCGAGAAGCCGATGGCCTCGGGGATCAGCGCCAGGGCGACGACGATCCCCGACAGGGCGTCGCCGCGCAGGTTGGAGGTCCACGACCGGACATATCCGGCGTTTCGGGTCACGGGTGTCGACATCGATGAATCCGCACGAGCGGCGCCCCCGCGTCGCTGGCGGGTCGAGGCGCGTCTCGAATGCGTGGTCCGGCGGATCGGCGGCCGGAAGAGCCACCCGGGCTTTCACCGGGTCCTTGCGAATGCGCCGACCCTAGGGGGCCGGGCACCGCAATGCAACAACGCTCAGGAAAACGGCCCGCGACGCCGTCCCCGTCGCCACTGGCGCCGCTCCGCATTCCCGCCCTGGCGGAACCGTCGGTCCGGTCCGCTCAGGCCGCGCGCACCTGCGCCACGAAGCCCGCCACCTCGCCGCCGAGCCCGTTCGAGCGGCGGGCGATATCGGCGGCGGCGTCGAGGACCTCCGCGGCGCTGACGCCGGTCTCCCGGGCCGCACCCAGGACCAGCGCCATCGTGTCGGTGACGGCGCGGGTGCCGCTGGCGGCCTCCGAGACGCTGCGGGCGATCTCCTGGGTGGCCAGCTGCTGCTCCTCGACGGCGGCCGCCACACCGAGGGCGATGCCGTGGACCTGCTCGATCGTGCCGCCGATCTCCTCGATCGCCGCGACGGCGTCGTGGGTCGCGGTCCGCATGGCGGCGATCTGCCCGGCGATCTCCTCGGTGGCCTTGGCGGTCTGCGTCGCGAGGTCCTTCACCTCGGTGGCGACCACCGCGAAGCCGCGCCCGGCCTCGCCGGCCCGCGCCGCCTCGATCGTGGCGTTGAGGGCCAGCAGGTTGGTCTGGCCGGCGATGGTGGAGATCAGGGAGACGACCTGCCCGATGCCGTCGGCGCTGCGGGCGAGGGCCTGGACGCTCGCCCGGGTCCGCCGCGTCGCCTCGACGGCGCTCTCGGCGGCCGTCGAGGTCTGGGTCACCTGGACGCCGATCTCGCTGGCGGTGGCGGCCAGCTCCTCGGTGGCGGCGGCGACGGCCTCGACGTTGTGGGCCGTGGTCTCGGCCGCGCGCGTGACCGACTGCGACTGCGTGCCGGCGTGCTCGGCGTTGCCCGCCATGGTCGCGGCGGCGCGCTCCAGCCCGGCCGCGGCACCGGCGAGGTGCTCGACCAGGCCGCCGATGCTGCCCTGGAAGCGCTCGGCCAGCCAGGCCATCTCGGTGCGCTTGCGCGTCGCCGTATCGGCCTGCATCCGCTCGTGCTCGTGCCGCAGGGTCTCGGCCTCCCGCATCGTGTCACTGAAGACCTGCATGCTCGTCCAGATCGCGCCGATCTCGTCGCGTCCCGGCTTGACGGCGGGCAGGGTGAGGTCGCCGCGCGAGAGGCGCTGGATCGCGTCCGAGACCGCCCGCAGCGGCCGGGCGATCTGTCGCTGGCCGATGAGCAGTCCGAGGGCGCAGCAGATCACGGTCCCGACCAGGGCGAGGCCGAGGAGCAGGAGCGTGCGCGCCTCGAACAGCGCCTGGGTGTCGGCCTTGATCGCCGTCATCTCGGCCCGGCCCTGTTTCACCAGGGCGTCGATGCTCGCCTGGAAGGCCTTGCGGTTCGCCCGGTTGGCGTCGTTGAACCCGAGCTCGGCGGCCGCCTTGGGGCCGGTCGTGTCGCCCGCCTCCGCGAGGGCGCTCCGGAGGGCGCGGAACGCGTCGGCGTTGCGCACCATGGTCTCGAAGAGCGGCCGCTCGGCCTCGGTCACCCGCGGCGCCCAGTCGGCCCGCAGCGCATCCATCTCGGCGAGACCTTTGCGGATCCCGGCGGTGTACTTGGCGGCCTCCGCCCGGTCGGCGGAGGCGTAGACGCCGCGCGAGTCCATGGTGACTTCGGCGGCGAGGCGGTTGAAGTTGGCCGCGTCGAGCGCCCGGACCGAGGCGCTCTCGACGCTCGCCAGCGAGCGCTCGAAGCTCTTCAGCGTCGCGACGCTGACCCCCGCCACGACCAGCGTCGTCAGGCTGCAGGCGCCGACGAAGCTCAGGAGTTTTCCGCCGATTTTCATTGCTATCCAACCGTCGAGGCGCGATTGGCGTCAAAATGCAGGTTATTCGTCAAGACGTAGTAAACTGAGACGATCCGGAATTATTTGTCCTGGCTCGATACTGGAGCGCCCGTGACGCATGGGGCCGGCGCGGCGCGTGCCGCGCCCAACCCGGTCAGGCCGCCCGGACGGTGTCGAGGAAGCGGCTGACCTCGGCGGTCAGGTGTTCGGATTGCCGCGACAGCTCGGAGGCCGCGTCGAGGACCTGGCCGGCGGCGACGCCGGTCTCATCGGCGGCGCCGGCGACGCCGGAGATGTTGCTCGTCACCTCGCCGGCGCCGATCGCCGCCTGGGAGACGTTGCGGACGATCTCCTGGGTCGCCGCACCCTGCTGCTCGACCGCGGCGGCGATCGAGGTCGCCACGCCGCTGATCTCGCGGATCCGGTCGGTGATGCCGGCGATCGACGTGACCGCCTGCCCGGTCGAGGCCTGGATCTGAGCGATCTGGCCGGCGATCTCGTGCGTCGCCTTGGCGGTCTGCTCGGCCAGCGCCTTGACCTCGGAGGCCACCACCGCGAAGCCCTTGCCGGCGGCCCCGGCCCGGGCCGCCTCGATGGTGGCGTTGAGCGCCAGCAGGTTGGTCTGGCCGGCGATGTTGGAGATCAACCCGACCACGTCGCCGATCCGCGACACGGAATTGCTCAGCTCTTGGACGAGGGCGCCGGTCTGATCGGCATCGGAGACGGCCCGCTGCGCCAGGAGCGCCGAACCGTCCACCTGCCGGCCGATCTCCTGCACCGACGAGCCGAGCTCCTCGGCCGCGGCCGCGACGGTGTTGACGTTCGAGGCGGCTTCCTCGGCGGCTGCCGCAACCGTGTTCGACTGGCTCGACGTCTGGGACGCCGTCGCCGACATGGTCCGGGCGGTCGCCTGCAGCTCGGTGGCCGAGGATGAGACCATGCCGACGATCCCGCCGACCGCCCGGTCGAAGCCGTCGGCGAGCTCGATCATGGTCCGGCGCCGCTCGGCCGCGGCGGCCGCGTCGGCGACGCGCTTCATCTCGGCCTCCTCGGCGGCCTTCTTGGCGACCATCGCCTTGATGCCGTCCACGGCGCGCCCGACGGCGCCGATCTCGTCGCCTCGGGCGGCCTCCTCGATCTCGGCCTCGATCTCGCCCCGGGCCATGCGCTGCAGCACCGCCACGAGACGGCCGAGGGGCCGGGTCAGCATCGCGAAGACGAGGAAGGCCAGCAGCACCGCGATGACGACGCTGGCGAGGCTGCCGAGGAGGCTCGCGAGGTAGGCGGCGCCGAAGGAGCGCGCCTGCTCGTCGCTCCGGGCCGTCAGGAGGTCGCGTTCGGCCTTCTCGGCCTCGCCGATCTTGGCGCGCAGCGCGTCCATGGACGCCTTGCCGGCGCCGCTCGCCTCGATCTGCCGGGCCTTGTCGAGGTTTCCGGCCTCGACGAGGGCGATCTCCTTCGCGGCGATGTCCTTCGACCACGTCTCCGCCGAGCCGCGCACGGCCTCCAGGCGCGCCTGCTGGGCGGCATTGTCCGCGGTGAGCGACCTGGCGCTCTCGAGGGAAACCTTGAAGGACTTCTGGCCGGCGTGGAGCGGCTCCAGAAATTTCGGGTCGCCCGCGATCAGGTATCCGCGCAGTCCGGTCTCCTGATTGACCATCGCCTGCGTGAGGCCGTCGAGGGCCGAGATGACCTGATACGAGTGCTCCGTCAGATGATTGACGCGCTCGATCGAAGAAAGATGAGTGTATCCGATGACGCTGATCCCGACCGTGACCGCCGCCAAGGTGCCGAAAGCGGCAGTCAGTTTCGTTACGATCCGGACGTCATTGATCGAGCGCATAGTCAGTCCTCAGGGTCCCATTCGGGAATTCGGTTCTCGTTCCCTGCGGTCAGTAATAATTTATACGATGTAAATTTTGTCTTACTTTGGGCATTAACGCCGTAGACAGCTCTGACGAAAGGTGTTGAGAGCGCGCCGCCCGCGATCAAATTTCTGTGCGCGCCCGGCGTTCTTCTGTCGTCGGCGGTTACAACCTCAGATGAGTGTTGACCGGTCAAGGTCTTCGTCGGCGCTACGGTCGCATTACCGGTACAGACGGGTGGCGGCAGACCCGAAAATCGGTGCAGGACCGTATTCGCGCGCGGTGCAGCTCGCGCGGAAGCTGTGGTGCGCTGCCGTCAGCCGGACGCGCGCCGTGCTGTGCTGCTGAGCTTCGAGCGCCAGCGACGGCAGGCGGGCGCGGCGAGGAACGCCTTGCGCGCGCGACGCCGCGGCGAGGACGGTCGGGCCGGCGCGACCCGGCCCCGCGGAGCCCGGTCTCAGGCGTCCAGCGCCTCGATGACGAGGTTGCCGTTGGTATAGACGCAGATCTCGGCGGCGATCGCCATGGCCCGCCGGACGATCGCCTCAGCGTCGAGGTCGCCCTCCTCCAGCGCCCTGGCGGCCGCTAGGGCGTAATTGCCGCCGGAGCCGATGGCCATGACGCCGCTCTCGGGCTCCAGCACGTCGCCGGAACCCGACAGGAGCAGGCTGACTTCGCGGTCGGCGACGAGCATCATCGCCTCGAGGCGACGTAGGTAGCGGTCCGTCCGCCAGTCCTTGGTCAGTTCCACGCAGGCCCGGGTCAGCTGGCCGGGGTACTGCTCCAGCTTCGCTTCGAGGCGCTCGAACAGCGTGAAGGCGTCCGCGGTGGCGCCGGCGAAGCCGCCGATCACCGCGCCCTTGGCGAGGCGCCGGACCTTGCGGGCGTTCCCCTTCACGATGGTCTGGCCGAGGCTGACCTGACCGTCGCCGCCGATGACGACGCGACCGCCCTTGCGGACCATCAGGATGGTGGTCGCGTGCATCTGGGGGACGGCGCCCCGGTCGTCGTACCTGAATGCGTCCTGGCTCAAGATTCGGCTCCGCTCTCGATCGCGCCGAGATGGGGAGCATCGCCGGCCGAGTCCAGCCGGTCCGGGACCCGGGCGCCTACTCGGCGACCGCCTGGGCGCTGCGCAGCGGGCCGGCATCCTGCAGGATCGACTGCGCGGCGGCCTCGGCCAAGAGTGCGTAGCCGCGATCGGCCATGTGCAGGCCGTCGGCGGCGAAGAGCTGCTTGGTCGTCAGCTTACCCTCGCGGACCCAACCGTGCATCAGGTCGGCCCGCCGGATCACCGGCACGTCGAGCTCGTCGCCGATGCTGCGCACGGCGTCGCGGAAGCGGGAGGCGCCCGGCGTGGATTCGAGCTTCGGGCACCATTGCGGCTCCATCAGCACCACGTCGATGCCGGCATCCCGGATCCGGCGGATCGCCGACACGGTGGCCTCGCGGAAATGCTCCAGCGAGACACCGCGCAGAGGGTCGTTGCTGCCGGTCTGCCAGATGACGAGCTGGGGCTCGGCCGCGATGACGTCGCGGTCGAGCCGCGCCAGCATGTCGTCGACGTGCTCGCCGCCGATGCCGCGATTGATGACCGCGACGTCCAGCCCGTGCAGCTTCTTGCGGAGGTCGATCTGGAGGCGGGCCGGGTAGGCGTTGGCCGGGCTCGAGGCACCCACGCCCTCCGTCGAGGATGATCCGAAGGCCACGATCTTGAGCGGGGCGCCGATGGCAATCTGGCGGGCGACGTGCGGCAGGTCCGGGCTGTCGCCCAGGTCGAAGCCCAGCATATCCAGGGATTCGGGGAGCAGGTCCGCGTAGGCGAGCACCGCGGTCGGCAGAACCAAGAGGGCGCCCAACAAACCGAGGCGGCGCAGCATCCTGCGGGCGGGAAAGACAGTGTTCAGCGACTTGGACACGGGACCGACGGCTCCGGCTCTCGTGAGCGGTAGATACAATCTGACACAGGGCCCTGAAAAGAGCGGTTCCAGGCAGAGTTTGAAAACACACTGAATTCGTAACACAAAATTAGGCGTTAGTTGGGAGCGGCGGCCTTGCGCGAGGATTCCCGGCAACATCGACCGGCCCATCGGCGCCGCCTGTCGCGGCGACCGCGCTTTCGAGCGCCTCCCGGCCGACTCGGCATGAACCATGCGACCGCTTCGAAACGCGTCTCCGAGAGGGCGGCGGAGCGCGCGGTCGGGCGACGCGGCGCGTCCCCCGACCGGCCGCGGGCTCCACGCGCCGTCCCATGGTCGATTGCTTGCGCATCGCGATCCTCACGCACTCGACCGACCCGCGCGGCGGCGTGGTCCACGCTCTGGCGCTCGGGGAGGCCCTGGGCAGGCTGGGCCACGAGGCGGTCGTCCACGCGCCCGATCCGACCGGCGGCGGCTTCTTCCGCGCGGCGCAGTGTCCGGTGATCTCGGTCGCGGCCAAGCCGGCCGCGGGGTCCGACGCGGCGCTGGTCGGCGCCCGGATCGCCGATTACCTCGCGCATTTCTCGACCCCCGCCGCCTGCGACTTCGACGTCTTCCATGCCCAATGCCGCGTCAGCGGGAACGCGCTCGCGACCCTGACCCGCCGCCGGCTCATCCCGGGCTTCGTGCGCACGGTCCACCGCATCGACACGTTCACCGATCCGCGGCTGGCGCAGTGGGAGGAGCGCGCGATCCTCGATGCCGGGCGCCTGCTCTGTGTCAGCCGGACCTGGGCGGCGACGCTGGCCGCCGAGTACGGCGCGCGGGCCGACGTGGTCGGGACCGGCGTGGACGCGGCCGCCTTCACGCCCGATCCCGGGCCGGAGGACGACGCGCTCCGTCGCCGCCTCGGCCTCGGCGGCGGCCCGGTCTTCCTCGGTGTCGGCGGCTTCGAGGCGCGCAAGAACGCGCTGGCGATCATCGAGGCCTTCGCGGCCCTGCGCCGGAGCTTGCCCGGCGCGCAGCTCGTCGTGGCCGGCGGCGCGTCGTCCCTCGATCATGCCGGGTACGAGGCCCGGTGCTGCGCCGCCCTCGAGCGCGAGGGGCTCGAGGTCGGCCCCGGCCGGCCGGTGATCCGCACCGGCGCCGTGGCGCAGGCGGACATGCCGGCCCTCTACCGGCTCGCCGACACCCTGGTCTTCCCCTCGCTGGTGGAGGGCTACGGCCTGTGCGTGCTGGAAGCCATGGCCTGCGGCACGCCGGTGATTGTGTCGGGAAGACCGCCCTTCACCGAGTACATCGCCCCGGGGGAAGCCCTGTCGGTGAATCCGGAGGACACAGAGGCCATCGCGGCCGCCATGCGGGCGAGCCTGGACCCGAGCCGGCGGGCGCGACTGCGCAACGCCGGCCGCGAGGTCGCCCGGGCGCATGTCTGGGACGCCTGCGCGGCGCGCCACCTCCCGACCTACGCGGAACTCGCGCCCGGGGACGCGCCGTTGATGGCGGCGGCCACGGGGGCTGCGGCCTGGAACACGCTGCGGGTCCCGCGCGATGCCTGAGATGCGCTTCCATATCCGGTGGCCGGACGGGACCCGCGAGGCCTGCTACTCGCCGTCGCTGGTGATCAAGGACCACCTCGCGGTCGGGCAGGACTACCCCCTCGACGAGTTCGTCGCCCTGAGCCGTCTGGCCCTCGGCATCGCCAGCGATCGCGTCCGCGCTCGCTACGGCTTCCCCTGCGGCCGCGCGCAGGCGCAGCTCGCCCGGATCGAGGAGGGGGCCCGCCGCCAGGAGCCCGGGACCGTCCACGTCGAGGCCTTCGAGGACTAGCCCGGGCCCGCCGCGTCGCCTTGCGGCGAGCCGACGCAGCGCGGGCGACGGCCGCGCCGGGTTGTTCGCAGGACCGATGGCGGAGGCGAAGGCGATGATGACCCGGATTGCGACGGCCCTGGTCCTGGCCGCGTCGCCGGTCGCGGCTCAGACGCGACCGTCCAGCACGACGATGACCTGCCAGCAGACGATCCGCCTCATCCAGGCCCGCGGCGCTCTCGTCCTCGGGACCGGCGGCATGACCTACGACCGGTTCGTCCGCGACCGCTCGTTCTGCGAGCCCACCGAGATCGCGCGGCGGGCCTTCCGGCCGACCCGCGACAACCCGAACTGCCTGATCGGGTACACGTGCTACGAGCCCGGTCGCGGCGATTGGTTCGGCGCGGATGACTAGAGCCGGCGCTGACCGCGCTGGCGCGCGCCTTTCCCTCGTCGAGGAGACACCGGCTCAAGGGCGCCTCGGGTGCGAGTGTGCCGCGGTGCGGAGATTCCCGGCCCCGTCACGAATGGGACGCGCCGTCCTGGGCGCCGCGTCGGCCCGCGTCCGGGCCCGCGCGCCCGGTCTCGAGGGCGACGATGACCCGGCGATCTCCCGCCCGTCGGGTGAACCCCGTGGCGTCGAGATGCTCCAGCAGCGGGATGGAGAATTTGCGCGAGATCCCGAGGGTCGCGCCGGCCTCCCGGGCCAGGAAACCGGTCTCGGCCGTCCGCGCCGTCGGGAAGGCGTCGATCAGGCGGGTCTTGGCGCTGTCCACCGCCTCCCGGTGGAACAGCACGGCGCGGCGCTGGACCCGGTCGACGGCGCGGATCACCGTGCCGGCCCCCACGAGGTAGGTCAATGCCTCGCGGCGGCGCACGTCACGGCCGATGGCCTCGGCCTCGTCGGGCGGGTTGAGGCCGGCGCGGCGGAAGACCTGCTCCAGCCGGCGGGCGGCCTCGCTCTCGTTGCGGGCGGGGTCGAATTCGGCCCGTCGCCACAGGGCTGCCGCCTGGGCGACTGCGCCGGCGGCCGCGAGGTCGCGCAGGACGGCGCCGGTCACCGCCTCGGGCAGCGCCAGGGCGCGCGACAGGCGCTCGAGGGCGATGCCGTGCTCCATCGGGTAGTCGCGGTGGTGGTGCGCCAGGGCTGCCAGCGTGCCGGTACGCAGCGCCTCGAAGGCCGCGGCCCCGACGAAGCGGTCGCCGATCGCCCGGGCGCCGCCTTCGGAGAGCACCTGCCGGGCCCGGTCCGGCGCCACACCGGCGATCCGGGCGAGGTCGATGAGCGGCGCTCCGGCCGCGCCGAGCTGCCCGAGGCGGACCGTGATCGCGTCGGCGGGACCGCCCGCCGCCAGGGCGGCCAGGTCGGCCATGACCCGGGGATCGTGGCGCCGCCGGCGGCGGCTCGCCGGATCGAGGATCCGACCGCCCGCCACCGTGACGGAGGGCGAATCGAGCCGCAGCACGAACGGCTCCCGCGCCGGCACCGCCACCGGCTCGCCGAGATGGAGCTGCGCCCGGGTGCTGGCCCCGGGCTCCAGGGCGTCGCGGTCGAGCAGCCGCAGCCGCGCCTCGACCTCGGTGGTCCCGAACAGCAGGCGACAGGCCGTGCCGCCCGCCAGCGCGTCCGACAGGCTCGCGGCCGCGGTGATCGCCACGTCGAGCCACGGGCTCGGCGCGAGCTGGCCCGGCAGCGACAGCGCCTGCCCGCGGGCGATCTGGTCGAGGTCGATCCCGCGCAGGGCGACCGCCGTGCGCCGCCCCGGCTCGGCACGCTCCACCGCGCGCCCGTGGATCTGCAGGCCGCGCACGGTCGCGGTGCGGCCGCCGGGGGCGATCTCGACGGTGTCGCCGACCGCGAGCGGCCCGCGCCGCAGCGTCCCGGTCACGACGGTGCCGAAACCCGGCCGGGAGAAGACCCGGTCCACCGGCAGGTAGGGGAAGCCGTCGTCGCGGCCGGGCTCCGTCTCGGCCAGAAGCGCCGAGAGGGCGGCCGCGAGCTCCGGCAGGCCGTCGCCCGTCACGGTCGAGGTCGCGATGACCGGTCCGGCCTCGATCCCGGCCCGGGCGGCCGCGGCGGCGATCTCGGCGGCGCGGGCCGCTACGGTCTCGGGTGTCGCGAGGTCCGCCTTAGTCAGCGCCAGCACGCCGCGGCGCACGCCGATCAGGGACGCGATCTCGAGATGCTCGACCGTCTGCGGCTTGATGCCCTCGTGGGCATCGACCGCCAGCAGGACGGCCCGCATCCCGGTCGCGCCGGAGATCATGGCGCGGACGAACCGCTCGTGGCCCGGCAGGTCGACGAGGTCGATCTCGCCCTGTCCGGAGGTCAGCAGCGCGAAGCCCGGCACGATGGACACACCGCGGGCGCGCTCCTCCTTGAGCCGGTCGGTCTCGACGCCGGTGAGCGCGCGGACGAGCGCCGTCTTGCCATGATCGACGTGCCCGATCACGCCGACGAGGAGTGTCTTCAAAGCAGCCACCGACCGGATCATCTCCACGGTGCCGCCGTCCACAAGGGGCGCACCGCTCGCTCGGATGGGAAATCCGCCGCGCCGGCGCGTCGTGGCGCCGTGTGCCGCCGGGCGGTCGGGGCCGGGGCTGCGTGGCAGATCGATTGTGGACAATTTGTCTTGCCACGCCGTGCCGTTCTGGGAAAGCGCGATTTTAACGCAGCGCAGCATCCATCTGCCGCGCGGAGGAGCGGCGTCGCAGCTTGACGACGGGAACGCCGCCCCCCTTTGCTGAGTCAGGTGCGTCGGACGGTCACGCCCCGATGCCGGTGTCGCGCGGCGCGATGTGGGAGCCGATGCAACCGGAGCCCATCCCTACCTCGTTAGCGGTGGCAGGCGACGAAGAGGAGCGTATGAGCGATACCGATAGTAACGCCGGGGAGGAGCCCCGCGAGGTCGAGCTGAAGCTCGACTGCGCCGGCCCGGACCTGACGGCGCTCGCGTCCCATCCCCGGCTGACGGACGCGTCGGCGACCGAGCCCGAACTGCTGGTCACGACCTACTACGACACGCCCGACCGCGCCCTCCGCGAGGCCGGTCTGACCCTGCGCGTCCGCGCCAAGGGCGGCCGCCACGTCCAGACCGTGAAGGCCGGGAGCGGCGGCGTCGGCCTGTTCGATCGGGCCGAGTGGGAGACCGAGATCGGCGGCGAGGCGCCGGAGCCAGCGGCCTGGGCCGACACGGCCGCCGAGCCGGTCCTGCGCGAGGCCGACTCGCCGCTGGAGCGACTGTTCGCCACCGTCGTGATGCGTCGGGAGATCCCGGTGATCCAGGGCGAGTCCCGCGTGCTCGTCACCCTTGACGAGGGCAGGGTCGAGACCGCCTCCGGCGACGCGCCGCTCTGCGAACTCGAGCTGGAACTCCAGTCCGGCGAGCCGGCAGACCTGTTCGCGCTGGCGCGGGAGCTGGCCGAGACCGTACCGCTGCGCCTGGGCGTGAAGGCCAAGAGCGCGGTCGGCTACGCGCTTCTCGACGGGAAAGGGCCGGGCGTCGTGAAGGCCGAGCCGGTGGAGCTGCCCGAGGGCGCGAGCGCCGGGGAGGTCTTCCGCCGGGTGGCGCGCGCCTGCCTGCGCCACATGCGCCTCAATGAGACCGCGTTCCTGGAGGGGGGACGGCCGCCCGAGGCGCTCCACCAGATCCGCGTCGCCCTGCGCCGCCTGCGCTCGGCGCTGTCGCTCTTCGGACCCATGCTGGAGACCGATCCCCGGGCCGCGGCCTTCAATGACGAGATCAAGCGCGTCACCGAGCCCTTCGGCCACGCGCGCAACCTCGACGTGTTCCTGAGCGACACGCTGCCGGACATCGCGGAGCAGCGCCCCGACGAGCCCGGCCTCGACGCGTTGCGCGCTCGCGCGGAGGCGGAGCGCGCCACCGCGTACGACGCGGTGTCGGCGACCCTGGAGAACCCGCAGTGGCGCGCGCTCATCATCGACTTCGCCGGCTGGGTCGAGGCGGGGTCGTGGGCAGCCGGGCCGGACGCGGCCGTCGACGGACGGCACTTCGCCGCGCAGGTCCTCGACAAGGCGCGGGCGCGCCTGAAGAAGCGCGGCCGAGGCCTCCGGCACCTCGATCCGCACACGCGGCACCGGGCGCGGATCGCCGCCAAGAAGCTCCGATACGGCGCGGAGTTCTTCGCCGGTCTCTACCGGAAGAAGAAGGCTGTCCGCCGGCAGGAGAAGTTCGGTGCCGTGCTCTCCGACCTGCAGGACCATCTCGGCGCGCTCAACGATCTGGAGACGGCCCGGACGATGACCGAGAGCCTGTCGGGGCCGCCGATGCCGGGTCCGGACGATCCTGGGGCACAGAAATTGCTGGACGCGGCCGCGGACGCGCGGTCCGAGCTCCTCGACGTCAAGCCCTTCTGGCGCTGAGGCTTTTCGTGCCGCCGGTCGGGCCGGAACCCGGCCGGTGCGGCGGCGTTCGCCGGACAACGATCGGCCCGTCCGGGGCAGGGAGCGCGGATGGCCCACGCCTACAGGTTCGGCATCGAGGAGGAGTTCTTCCTGGCCGATGCCCGCACGCGCGGCACACCGCGCGCCGGCCTCCGCGCCTTCCACGCCGCCGTGCGGGCCCGCCTCGACGATGCCGAGCGCGAGCAGCTCCAGTGCCAGGTGGAGGTGGCCTCGCCGCCGACCGCCGACCTCGCGGAGGCGCGGGCGCATCTCGCGGGCCTGCGCGCGAGCCTCGCGGAGATCGGCGGCGAGCGGGGCATCCTGACCTTCGCGGCGGGCACGCATCCGACCGCCCGGTGGCGCGACCAGCGGCCCACCGACAAGGCGCGCTATCACGGCATCATGGCCGACCTCCGGATGCTCGGCCGGCGCAACCTCGTCTGCGGCCTCCACGTCCACGTGGAGGTGCCGGATCCCGCGGCACGGATCGGGCTGATCAACCGGCTGCTGCCCTACCTGCCGGTGCTGCTCGCGCTCTCGACCGGGTCACCGTTCTGGCAGGGGCAGCAGACCGGTCTCGCCGGCTACCGGATGCGCGCCTACGCCGAGCTGCCGCGCACCGGCGTGCCCGAGCTGTTCGCCGATGCCGACGACTACGCCCGCTACGTCGACGTGATGACCCGCTCGGGTGCCATCGCGGATGCCAGCTATCTCTGGTGGCACGTGCGCGCGTCCGTGAAGTACCCGACGCTGGAGCTGCGAATCGCCGACAGCTGCGCGCGCCTCGACGACGCGCTCTGCATCGCCGCACTGTTCCGCTGCCTCGTTCGCCGGGTCGTCGGGGACAGGCGGCTCAATGCCGGCCTGACCGCGGCCTCTCGCGGCTTCGTCCTGGAGAATCTCTGGCGGGCCGAGTGCGACGGCGTCCGCGCGACGCTCATCGACGAGGCGCGGGTCCGAGCCGTGCCGGTCGCCGCAGCGGTCGAGGGCCTGCTCGCCGACATCGCCGAGGATGCCGATGCCCTGGGCTGCGGCGCGGCCTGCGCGCACGCGTCGCGGATCGTCGCGGAGGGGACGAGCGCCGACCGGCAGATGGCCGTCTTCGCGGCCGCGCGCCGGTCGGGCGCGCGGGAGCGCGCGGCGCTGTCGGCAGTGGTCGATCATCTCGCGGCGGAGACCGCCGCCGGCTCGAAGTCCGGGCCTGGGGGGCACCCGAACATCGCTCCGGCGGCGTGACGACGGGCGCGGACACGGCTGAGGGGGGATCGTCGAGGCCGCGGTCCGTCGGCCGCGCTCGAGGACGCGGTCGCCCACACGAGTCGCATGGCCATGTTGCCGAAGGATGTCTGGCCGCTGGTTTCGCCCGCGTATATGGCCGGTCGCGCGGCGACGGGTTCCCTCCGTGTCGTCCTCTGCTATCCCTCGCGTCCCAGCAGCTACCCCGACTCCGCGGCCGAACCTCCGGAATGAGCCTCCTGCGCGACCTCTTCGGCCATGTCGGCCGTACCGTGACGGCCTATGCCGGTGACAAGGCGCTGATGCTCGCGGCGGTCTCGGCCGCCGCCAACGTCATCGTGGCCGACGGCGAGGTCGCGGGCCCGGAATTCGACGCGGCCCTGCACGGCCTGAAGGCCGACCCGGTCCTGATGAAGGGTTACGACGCGCTGATGCTGGAGACGGAGCTCTACGAGGGCATCGCCCGGGCCCGCACCCGGCTCGGCCGGGCCGAGAACCTGCGCCACGTCGCGGCGGTCGCCGAGCGACCCGCGAACCAGCGCGAGAACGTCTTCCTGATCGCCGCGGACGTCGCCGACCAGGACGGGATCAGCAACATCGAGGCGGGCGCCCTCGGCGAGATCGCCGTCGCCCTCCGGGTCGACGCGATCGCTCTGCTGCGCGCCAACCCGGTGCGGCGACCGCCGGCCTGACCGGGTCGGTTGGCATCGCGGTTGCTCGCCGCGGGAATTGTGAGGTGGGAGCGCTGCCAAGGGGCTGGCGCCCCATAACGTTTGCGTCGCACGGCGACCCGCCGTGAAAGGAACCGGCATGGCCGAGATGAGCCTCAGCAAGACCCACAACCTGCGCGCCAACGGTGCGCGCCTCTGGGCGACGATCCTGGAGACCGCGGAATTCGGCGGCACGCCGGCCGGCGGCATCAACCGCCTGACGCTCTCGGCCGAGGACGGCCAGGTCCGCGACTGGTTCCGGGAGGCCTGCGAGGCGGCCGGGCTGACCGTGTCGGTCGACGCCCTGGGCACGCAGTACGCCCTGCGGCCGGGCCGGGACATGAGCCGGAAGCCGATCGCCTTCGGCTCGCACCTCGACACCCAGCCGACCGGCGGCAAGTTCGACGGCGTCCTGGGCGTCCTGGCGGGGCTGGAGGTGATGCGCAGCCTGAACGATGCCGGGATCGAGACCGAGGCGCCGCTCCTCGTGGTCAACTGGACCAACGAGGAGGGCTCGCGCTTCGCCCCCGCCATGATGGCCTCGGCGGCCTACGCGGGCGACTTCACCACGGACGAGATCCTGGCCAAGCGCGACGCCGCCGGCACCACCGTGGCGGAGGCCCTCGACGCCATCGGCTATCGCGGCGTCGAGGCCGTGGGCACCCGGGAGATCGGCGCCTTCGTCGAGCTGCACATCGAGCAGGGTCCGATCCTGGAGGCCGAGGGCAAGACCATCGGCGTGGTCGAGGGCGGCCAGGGTATCATGTGGTTCGACGGCGTGATCACCGGCTTCGAGAGCCACGCCGGGACGACGCCGATGCCGCGCCGCCGCGACGCGCTGCTCGCGCTCTCGGAATTCGCCCTGGCCGCTGAGCGGATCGCGCTGGGCCACGCGCCCTCCGCGGTGGCGACGATCGGCGAGGCCGCGATCCTGGCGCCCTCCCGGAACGTCGTGCCGGGCCGGGTCGCCTTCACGGTGGACGTGCGCGACCCGCGTTCCGAGACCCTGGACGCGATGGAGGCGGCGCTCGGTGAGGCGGCGGCCGAGATCGCGGCGCGGCGCCACCTGGAGATCGCGCTGACCCGGATCTGGCGGAAGGAGCCGGTGCCGTTCGACCCCGCCGTCGTGGCGGCAATCGACGCGTCCGCCGAGAGCCTGGGGCATCCGCGCCGCCGGATCATCTCGGGCGCCGGCCACGACGCCTGCAACCTCGCCGCGAAGGTTCCGGCCGCGATGATCTTCGTGCCGTGCAAGGACGGGGTGAGCCACAACGAGTCGGAATCCGCCACGCAAGGCGACTGCGCGGCCGGCGCCGACGTGCTGCTGCAGACCGTGCTCCGCCTCGCCAACGCGCCGGGCGCCTGAGCCGCCCTGCCGTCACGGCGGTGCCCCGCGCGCGGCACCACCCGCGCGGAGGTGTACCGCGGCGGAAAATCCCGTAAGGACCGCTCCATGAGCGCGCGATCCTACCGCGACGCCAGGGGCCGGCCGCTCGTCGCGGTCACCGGCCTCGGCGTCGTCTCCTCCCTCGGTCAGGGACAGGCCGACACCTGGGCGGCCATGACCGAGGGCCGGTCGGGTATCCACGCCATCGCGCGGTTCCCGACCGACAACCTGCGCACGCGCATCGCCGGGACGGTGGACTTCCTCGACACCGACCCCCTCGTCGCGCCGCTCCTGTCCGAGCGGTTCGCCGCCGTCGCCGCCGAGGAGGCGGTGGCGCAGGCCGGGATCGGCGCCAGGGGCGATTTCCCGGGCGCCCTGTTCATCGCGGTCCCACCGGTCGAGATGGAGTGGCCCCAGCGCCAGGCCCTGGCCGAGGCCGCGGGCGGCGACGGTCCGGTCGACTACGCCGGTCTCCTGCGGGCGGCGGCGACGCGCCGCTTCGATCCCTGGCACGACCTGTTCATCTTCGGCACGGTCGCCGACCGCATCGCCGACCGCTTCGGCACGAAGGGCTCCCCGATCTCGCTCTCGACCGCCTGCTCGTCGGGGGCCACGGCGATCCAGCTCGGCGTCGAGGCGATCCGGCGCGGCGAGACCGCGGCGGCGCTCTGCATCGGCACGGACGGCTCGGTGAACCCGGAATCGCTGATCCGCTTCTCGCTGCTCTCCGCGCTCTCGACCCGCAACGACGACCCCGCCACCGCCTCGAAGCCGTTCTCGAAGGACCGGGACGGGTTCGTCATGGGCGAGGGCGCGGCCGCCCTCGTGCTCGAGGACGCCGAGGCCGCCGTCGCCCGGGGCGCCGCGATCCTCGGCTACGTCCTCGGCTGCGGCGAGAAGGGCGACGGCTTCCACCGCACCCGCTCCAGCCCCGACGGCGCCCCGATCATCGCGGCGATCCGGGCGAGCCTGGACGATGCCGGCGTGTCGGCCGAGGCGATCGACACGGTGAACGCGCACGGCACGTCGACGCCGGAGAACGACAAGATGGAGGCCCTGGGCCTCGCGGCGGTGTTCGGCGACCGCGCTGCCGCCCTGCCGGTCACCTCCAACAAGTCGATGATCGGCCACACGCTGACGGCGGCCGGCGCCATCGAGGCGGCGGTCTCGCTGCTGACGATCCGCCACGGCCGCATCCCGCCGACCATCAACCACCGGGTGCCGGACCCGACCATCGCCCTCGACATCGTGGAGACTGCCCGCGACCTGCCGGTGCGGACCGTGCTGTCGAACTCGTTCGGCTTCGGCGGCCAGAACACCTGCCTGGTCCTCGGCGCGGAGCCCGCGTGAGCGTCGCCGTCACACCGCGCCGGGTCCTCGTGACCGGCGGCGCGTCCGGGATCGGCGCCGCGATCGTCCGTGGCCTGGCGGGAGCCGGTCTCGGCGTCGACTTCACCTACCGCGCCTCGGCCGAGGCCGCGCAGGCGCTGCTGGCCGAGCTTCGGGCGACCTACCCGGACCGGCCGTTCGCGGCCCATGCCGTCGACCTCGCCGACCGGGCGGGGCTGGAGCTGTTCTGCGAGGCCGCCGAGGCGACGGGCTATTACGGCCTCGTCCACAATGCCGGCCAGTCCTGCGACGCCCTCGCGGCGATGCTCGATCAGGAGCGGGCCGAGGCCGCCATGCAGGTCAATTTCTTCTCGCTGACGCGCCTCGCCAAGACGCTGGTGCGGGAGATGACCCGCGCGCGCGCGGGCCGCATCGTGGCGATCGGGTCCGTCGCCGCCCTGCGGGCCAATGCCGGCAACGCCGCCTACGCGGCGACCAAGGGCGCGCTCATCGCGTATTGTCGGACCCTGGCGATGGAGACGGCCAAACGCGGCGTGACCGTCAACGTGATCGCCCCGGGCTTCGTCGACACCGCCATGATGGAGCGCTACGCCGCCTACCGGGACGGCATGGAGCGCCAGATTCCGATCGGCCGCTTCGGCCGGCCCGAGGATGTCGCGGCGCTGGCGGCCTTCCTGATGGGCGAGGGGGCATCCTACATCACCGGCACCGTGCTGCCCGTCGATGGCGGCCTGACCGCCATGATGGGTGTCCACCGGACCTGACGGTGGCGCCGCCGAACCGGACGACCCTGACGATGCGCGCCAGCCTCGCCCTCACCGCCGCCCTCTGCGGCGCGGCTCTCCTGGCCCCGGGCCACGCCCGGGCGGAGCCGCAGGTCTACCGGGTCTCCGGCCTGCCGCCGGGCGAGCCGCTCAGCGTCCGCGCCGAGCCGGACCCGTCCGCCGAGCAAGTCGGCGAGATCCGGACCCGCGCCCTGGTCTTCGGCTGCACCAACGACACGCCGAGCCGCACCACGTGGTGCCGGGTGAAGGCCGGACGCGCCCTGGGGTGGGCGCGGCGCCGCTACCTGGCGCCGGAGTGACGAGAGACACGATGCGAGCCCTCCAGCTTTTCGGCGACCGCGACCTGCGCCTCACCGAGATCGAGCCGCCGCCCGCGCCCGGGGCCGACGAGGTCCGGATCCGCATCCGCGCGGTCGGCCTCAACTTCATCGACGTCTGGGGCTTCCGCGGCATGGCCTTCGCCAAGCGGAAGATGCCGCTGATCGTCGGCGCGGAGGCGGCCGGGACCGTCGAGTCGGTCGGGGCGGGCGTCACCGGCCTCGTCGCGGGCGACCGGGTCGTGCCCTACGGCGCCATGACCTGCGGCCGGTGCAAGGCCTGCCGCGAGGGGCGCGACAACCTCTGCGAGGACGTGTCCGGCGTGATGGGCTTCCATCTCGACGGCTTCGCCCGGGAGCTCGTGACCATGCCGGCCCGCCTCGTCGTGAAGGTGCCGGACGGCGTCAGCGACACCGACGCCGCCTGCGCGGGCATCGCCTTCGGCACGGTCCAGCACATGCTGTTCGACAACGCCCGCCTGGAGCCCGGCGAGAGCGTCCTGGTCCATGCCGGCGGCTCGGGAATCGGCACCGCGGCGATCCGCATGGCCAAGGCGATCGGCTGCACGGTCTACACGACGGTCGGCGACGACGAGAAGGGCCGTAAGGCGGCAGAACTCGGCGCCGACCACGTCATCAACTACCGCACCGAGCGGTTCGAGGGCGAGGTCCGCCGGCTGACGAAGCGCAAGGGCGTCGACGTGGTGTTCGAGCACGTCGGCGCCGACACCTGGAACGGCTCCCTGCTCTGCCTGAAGCGCGGCGGTCGCCTCGTGACCTGCGGATCGACCTCGGGCGTCTCGGCGACGATGAACCTGATGCAGCTGTTCCAGCAGCAGTACCGCATCACCGGCTCGTTCGGCTGCTCGCTCGCGAATATCGGTCAGGCCCTCGCCAAGATGGACGCGGGTATTCGACCGGTTGTCGATACCGTGTACCCGCTGGCGGACTTCGCGCAGGGTCTGGAGCGACTCGAATCGCGCCGGGTCTTCGGCAAGATCCTCGTCAGCCTGTAGCGCCGGCCACGGCACACCGGCACGGCGCGACACCGGACCGTAGGCGGCGATCCGCATTTCGCGCCGCGACAGACTTGGCGTAAACGTCGCCGTACGGGTCGCTGGGGGGCCGCCCGTACCGTATCCCTGGAATCGATCGTGCTGCGTCTCGCCCTCCTGCTCAAACGGTCGTACCCGCGCCTCGCGGGCTTCGCGATGATTCCGGTGATCCGCGCCCTGGTACTGCTGGCGCGCGTCCTCGGGCCGGAGCGGTCCACGGCGTTCGGCGCCGCGCTGCTGCGCACCCTCGGCCCGCTCCTGCCGGCGCACCGCACCGCGATGGCGAACCTCAGGGCGGCCTTTCCCGACATGCCGGAGGCGGAGCGGAAGCGGATCGCCCTGAAGGCCTGGGACAATCTCGGGCGGACGGGGGCCGAGTACGCCCACCTCGACACCCTGTTCGATTACGATCCCGCCGCCACCGGCGCGTTGCGGACCGAGGTCACGGGGATCGAGCATTTCTACGCCCTGCGCGACGATGGCCGGCCGGGACTGATCTTCTCGGCGCACTTGGCGAATTGGGAATTGCCGGCGATCTGCGCGGCCAAGTTCGGCCTCGATGCCACCGCGGTATTCCGGCCGCCGAACAATCCCGCGGCCGCGCGCCTCGTCCAGGAGGTCCGCCGCCGGACGATGGGCGGCCTTGCCGCCTCCACGCCGGGTGCCGTGTTCGCCATGCGCGACGTGGTCGAGACCGGCGGCCACCTCGGCCAGCTGATCGACCAGCACTTCACACGCGGTGTCGTGGTGGAATTTCTCGGCCGGCCGTGCCTCGCCAACCCGCTGCTGGCCAAGCTCGCCCGCCACTATGACTGCCCGGTGCACGGCGTGCGCGTCGTGCGCCTGCCGGAGGGCCGCTTCCGCCTCGACCTGACGCCGCCCCTCGACCTGCCCAGGGCCGCCGACGGGACCGTTGACGTCGCCGGCGCGATGCAGGCGATGACGGCCGTCGTCGAGGGCTGGGTGCGGGAGAATCCGGGCCAGTGGCTGTGGATGCATCGTCGCTGGCGGCCCGATATGCTGCCCAAGCCGAGAGTTGCGCCGGCGCCACTTCAACCGAAGGTAGAGGCCTCTCAAGCCAACGTGATTTCACCTTCGGCTTCGCAGACGGTCTGATGGATCGATGACGCCCCGGCACCGCGCCCCGACCCGCGACCGCCGCGCGCTCCGCGCCGCGCTGCTTGCCTGCGCGACGCTGGCCGCGATACCGGCGCGGGCCGAGCCCGTTCGCGCCGTGGTGGAACTCTTCACCAGCCAGGGCTGCGGCGCCTGCCGGTCCGCCGACCCGGTCCTGCGCGACCTCGCCCACAAGCCCGGCGTCATCGCCCTGACCCTGCCGGTGACCTACTGGGACTACCTCGGCTGGAAGGACACGCTGGCGCTGCGTCCGCTGACCGAGCGTCAGCGCGCCTACGCGCGGGGCCGCGGGGCCCGACAGGTCTTCACGCCCCAGGTGGTGGTCGACGGCAACGGCTTCGCCGTCGGGTCCGACCGGCCGGCCCTGGAGCGCCTGATCCGCGATGCCTGCCAGCACGGCGGGCTGCCGGTGCCGGTGCGCGGGGAGACCAAGGGCGACCGGATCCTGGTGGAGGTCGGGGCGGCCCCGGAGGCCAGGACCGAGATCCGCGGCGACGTCTGGCTGGTGCCCGTGCTGCGCAGCCGCGCCATCGCGATCCAGGCCGGGGAGAATGGCGGCCGGACGGCGACCTACGTCAACGTCGTCCGCGGCATGCAGCGCCTCGGTCCCTGGACGGGCCAGCCGGCCCGCTTCGAGGTGCCCGACATCCAGGCCCGCGTCGCCGATGCGGACAGCTGGGTCGTGCTTCTCCAGGGTGCGGCCGACGGCAAGCCGGGCCGCATCTTCGGCGCCGCCAAAGGCCCGGGGCTCTAACGCCTGTACGCGCCCGCTACTCCAGCGAGATCGGGTCGATCTGCCGCCGGCCCTCGCGCCGGTGGCGCGCCCGGGACTCGTCGGCGAGCGACGCCAACTTGGCGTCGAGGCGCTCGGACAGGCGACCCACCAGCCCGATCAGCCCGTCGATCATCCGGCTGACGAGGGCGACCGTCCCGGTCACGGCTCCGACGATCCCGTTCTCGATGGCGCGACCGATTCGGCGAAGACGCTGCATGTCGACTGACTCTGGCTGGGCGGCGCCGGCGGCGCCTCGATCCGCAGCAGGTAGGGCGGGCGCTCCGGCGTGTGATGCGGCCGAAAGCGGCGCGGATCCGCGCTGCGCGGGTGGAACCTTCGCGCGGTGCGGCCGGACGGTCCGAACCGGCGGGTCGGCAGGCTCGTTGCATGGGTGTGGCTGCCCGCCGTCCCGCGCGGGCGCCCGAATTCGAGGGTCGGCCATGCGGCGACGCCCGTTCCTGTCCGGGATGCTCGCCGCCCTGTCGGTGGTCGGCCGTCCCGCCCGCGCGGCGGATGCGAGCGTCGACCTCCTCCTCGTCCTCGCGGTGGACGTGTCGCTCAGCATCAGCGAGGCCCGGTTCGATCTCGAGCGCCGCGGTTACGCCGAGGCTTTCGGTGATCCGGGCGTGCTGCGCGCCATCGGCGACGGCCCGACCGGGCGCATCGGCGTCGTGCTGTTCGACTGGGCCGGGCCCGGCGAGCAGCAGGTGGCGGTCGACTGGATGGTGATTTCCTCGGCGCGGGACGCTGCCGCCTTCGCGGCGCGCCTGCGCGCCGCGCCGCGGCCGTTCTACGGACGCACCGCCATCGGGTCGGCCATCGGTTTCGCCGCGGACCTGCTGGCCCGGGCGCCCTTCCGCGCCGACCGTCGGGTGATCGACATCTCGGGCGACGGCACCGGCAATGCCGGGCGCCCCATCGCGGAGGCCCGCGACGCGGCCGTGGCGGCCGGCATCACGGTGAACGGCATCGTCATCCTCACCGAGCCGGAGGGGATGCCGGCCTTCCTGAAGGAGCACACCAACCCGGCAGGCGGTCTCGCGGCGTATTACCGGAGCGTCGTCATCGGCGGAGAGGGCGCCTTCGTGATGACCGCCGAGAGTTTCGCGGCTTTCGGCCGCTCGCTCGTCGCCAAGCTGGTGCGCGAGATCTCCTGACCGTCACCCGATCTCAGAGGGCCGACCATCGATGCGCCTTGCCGTCCTCCAGTTCACCCACGAGACCGTGACGTTCCTTCCGAACGACACGACCCGTGACGACTTCGTCTATCCCGGCTCGCCGGCCACCGGGGCCGCGCTCCTCGCCACCGATCCCAAAGGATACATGGGCGGCTTCGTGCAGGTGGCGCAGGAGTACGTCGGCGTCGAGCTGGTGGGGATCACCTCGCCGCTCTGGCCGCGCACCGGCACCGCCTCGGGCTGGATCACCGCCGACGCCTACGCGCACTTCCTCGGGCGGATGGCGGAGGAGCTGCGGGCGCGGGGGCCGTTCGACGGCGTCTACCTCGCCCTGCACGGTGCCATGGCGGTGCGCGGCGTCCCCCGGCCGGAGGCCGACATCGCCCGGCAAGTCCGCGCCGCGGTGGGCGAGGGGGCGATCCTGGTCGGGACCTTCGACCTTCACGGCAACGAGGATGCGGCCTTCCTCGACCACGCCGACATGGCCTTCGCGGTGAAGTACTTCCCGCACTACGACGGCCACCTCCAGGGGCAGCGCGCCGCCCGGATGCTGGTGCGCGCCGTGCGCGGCGAATTCCGGCCCGCGCACCGGACCTTCAAGGTGCCCATCCTCTCGCCCACCGTGGTGCAGTGGACCGGCGCAGCGCCCTGGTCCGATCTCGTGCAGCGGGCCCTCGTCTGGGAGGCGCGCGAGCCGGACGTGTACGTCAACGTCTACTTCGGCTTCCCGTGGGGCGACGCCCCGGACGCCGGGATGACCGTGCAGGCGATCACCAATGACGACCCGGCCCTCGCCGAGCGGGTGGCGCGGGACGTGGCGGATTTCGCTTGGCGGCGGCGGCGCGCGCTCCTCGAGGCGACGCGGATCCACACGATCGCCGACGGCGTCCGCCTCGCCCGGGCGGCGGTGGCGGAGGGCGCCGCCCCTGTGGTCCTCGCCGACCACAGCGACCGGTCCGGCCGGGCGACTTGGCTGCTGCGCGAGATCCTCCGGCAGGGCCTCACCCGCACCCTGGTCGCCACCGTGGCGTCGCCCGACATCGCGGCGGCGGGGACCTTCGCGGCGGGCGACCCGTTCGACGCGCCGGTCGGCGGCGGCGGCGACCCGTCCGCGGGCGATCCGGTGCGGATCGCCGGAACCGTGCTGCGCGTGGTCGAGGCGCCGGAGCCGGGCGTCGCCGGCAGCGGCGGCGGCGGTACATGGATCTGCGTCGCGTTCGGGGCCGGCAACGTCCTCGTGCTGAGCCCGCAGCTCGCGCAGATCGTCGAGCCCGACGAGCTGTGGCGTCTCGGCCTGGAGCCGGCGGATTTCGACATCGTGGCGATCAAGTCGCGGGTGCATTTCCGGCGCGGCTTCGACGACGGCGGCTACGCCCGCACGATCCTGCTGGTGGAGCCGCCGGAACCGTTCCTCGGCACGGTGCGGCTCGATCACCTCGCCTACGCGCACATGCGGGCCGCCGACTTCTTCCCCTACGGCGATCCGCCCGGGCCCGCCCCGTCCGGGCCGTGACCGGTTCCGTGGGGACGACAGGTGGCGGCCGCCGTCACCCGCCGGTGCTCGCCCTGCACGTGCGAGGACGCTAGGTTCATCCCGCACGCGCTCGGTGAAGCGCGGCGAGGGAGAGACGGGATGCGGATTCCGGCCGACAGGCTGACCGCCTACGTGCGGGACATTTTCGTGCGCGAGGGCTGCGCCGAGCCGGAGGCCGAGCGGATCGGCCGCTTCCTGGTGGCGGCGAACCTCACCGGCCACGACAGTCACGGCGTCGTCCGTGTCACCCGCTACGTCGAGTGGCTGCGCGCGGGCGAGGTCGAGGCCGGCCGCACGCCCGAGATCGTCACCGACGCGCCGAACTTCGCCCTCGTGGACGCGCATTACGGGTTCGGGCAGACGGCCGGCCCCTTCGCCACCGATCTCGGGATCGCCAAGGCGCGGGAGAACGGCGTCGCGATCATCGCCCTGCGGCACGCCGGGCATATCGGCCGGATCGGCGAGTGGGCCGAGCGGGCGGCGGCGGCGGGGCTCGTCTCGGTGCACTTCGTCAACGTGGCGGGGAGCCTCCTCGTGGCACCCTTCGGATCCGTGGAGCGCCGATTCTCGACGGCCCCCTTCGCGGCCGGCTTCCCGGTCCCGGGGGGCGACCCGATCATCCTCGATTTCGCCACGTCGCTGGTCGCCGAGGGCAAGGTGCTCGTCGCCTCCCGGGGCGGCAAGCCGCTGCCCGAGGGCGCGCTGATCGAGCCGGGCGGCCGCCTCAGCGCCGACCCTGCGACCCTGTTCGGCCCGCTGGAGGGCGTCGAGCGCGACAACCAGCGCGGCGCCGGGGCGATCCGGGCCTTCGGCGAGCACAAGGGCTCCGGCCTCGCGCTGATGTGCGAGCTCCTCGCCGGCGCGCTCACCGGCTCCGGCACGGCCGGCCCCGGGCAGCGGCGGATCTGCAACGGCATGCTGTCGATCTACGTCACGCCGACCGCCCTCGGCACCGAGGACGCCCTCGCGGTCGAGACGCGGGCCTATCTCGACTTCTTCAAGAGCGCCAAGCCGATGCCGGGCGCCGAGGTCCTGCTGCCCGGCGAGCCGGAGCGGCGCATGCGCGCCGAGCGCCTCGCCGAGGGTGTGCCGCTGCCGGAGCCCGTCTGGGAGACCCTGCTCGCCGCCGGCCGGCCGCACGGCCTCGACGGCAACGCCTACCGCACCTGAGCCGGACGAGGGCCGGCACGACACCACGCTCGGCGGCGACCCTCGGCCCCAACGGGGGCGCCGCACGGACCGGGGACGCCATCCCCGGAAGACGGGAGGAGCCCACGATGCCTCGCCTGCGCTGGCTCATGATCGGCCTCTGCATGGCCGCCAACGCCATCAACTACATCGACCGCGCCAATCTGGCGGTCGCCGCGCCCTCCATGTCCAAGGAGCTGGGGCTCGACGCCACCGACATGGGCCTGATCCTGTCGGGCTTCTTCTGGACCTACGCGATCATGCAGCTGCCTTTCGGCTACGTGGCCGACCGGTTCGGCGCGCGGCTCTCGCTCGTGGTCGCGGTGGTCTGGTGGTCGGCCTGCACGGCGCTGACCGCGGTCGGACGGGGCTTCCTGTCGCTGCTCGGCCTGCGCATGCTGCTCGGCATCGGCGAGGCCGGGGCCTACCCGTCCTTCGCCAAGGTCGCGGCCTCGTGGTTCCCGCGCAGCGAGCGGAGCTTCGCCAGCAGTATCTTCGACAGCGGCTCGCGGGTGGGCTCGGCGCTGGCGATCCCGCTGGTGTCCTGGGTCATCGCGACGCTGGGCTGGCGGGAATCCTTCGTCGTCACCGGTGTGCTGGGCTTCGCCTGGGCTGTGTTCTGGATGTGGCTCTACCGCGAGCCCGAGAACCACCCGAAGGTCTCGCCGGAGGAGCTCGCCCGGCTCCAGGCCGCGCAGGAGCGGCCGAAGACCGTCGACGCCGCCGACGCCCAGAACCAGGTGCCGTGGCTGTCGCTGTTCCGCTACCGCACGGTCTGGGGCATGATGGCGGGATTCTTCTGCCTGAACTTCGTGATCTACTTCTTCATCACGTGGTTCCCGACCTACCTGGTCAAAGCGCGGGGCTTCTCGCTGGCGGAGCTCGGCACGCTCGGCAGCCTGCCGGCCCTGGCGTCGATCCCCGCGGGCTGGCTCGGCGGCTTCGCGTCGGACGCCCTCTACCGCCGCGGCTGGAGCCTCACGGCGGCCCGCAAGACCTGCCTCGTCGGCGGCATGCTGATGTCGTCGGTGATCACCCTGTCGATCATCGCGCCGAACGTCTACGTGGCGCTGCTGTGCTTCGCGGTCGCCTACGGCAGCCTCGCCTTCACGGCCGCGTCGATCTGGGCACTGCCCGGCGACGTGGCGCCGACCCCGGCCCACGTGGCCTCGATCGGCGGCATCCAGAACTTCGCGTCGAACGTCGCCGGGATCGTGACGACGACCTTCACGGGCGTCATGCTGACCGTCACCCAGGGCTCGTTCGTGATCCCCCTGATCGTGGCCGGCGGGTTCTGCCTGCTGGGCGCCTTCATCTACCTGTTCGTGGTCGGCGAGATCGCGCCGCTGCCGGTCCGCGACGCCCGCGCCCCGGCTCTGCGCCCCGAGGCGGCGCGGTGACGGCGAGCGGCCCGATCGAATCCGAGGAGAGACCGATGTCGACCTACCCCGTGATCACCCTTCGGCCGGCCGATGGTGTCGCCGTGGCCCGCGGCGCCATCGAGCCGGGAATGCCGGTCGCCGACGGCGTCGCGGCGGCGGAGCGGATCCCGGCCGGCCACAAGGTCGCGGTCCGGGCCCATCGCGCTGGCGAGCCGGTGACCAAGTACGGACAGATCATCGGCTTCGCCAAGGACGACATCGCGGCCGGCCGCCACGTCCACGTCCACAATCTCGGGATGGGCGAGTTCGCCCGGGACTACGCGTTCGGGGTCGACGCGAGGCCGACCCATCTGGTGACGCCGCCCGCGACCTTCCAGGGCATCCGCCGCCCCGACGGGCGCGTGGCGACGCGCAACTACGTGGGCATCCTCACCTCGGTGAATTGCAGCGCGCACGTCGCCGACCTGATCGCCGACGCGTTCCGGCGGCACCCGATCCTCGGCCTCGACCCGCTCGCTCCCTATCCCAACGTCGACGGTGTCGTGGCGCTGACCCACAAGACCGGCTGCGGCATGGCGATGGGCGAACCGCTGCGGCTCCTGCGCCGGACGCTCGCGGGCTACGCGCGGCACGTCAACTTCTCCCACATCGTGATGATCGGGCTCGGCTGCGAGGTGAACCAGATCGGCGCCTTCTTGGAGGAGCAGGGGCTCGGCGACCGGATCCGCAGCATGAACATCCAGAGCCTCGGCGGCACACGGAAGACCGTCGAGGCCGGCATCGCGTTCGTGAAGGACATCCTGGCCGAGGCGAACGTGGTCCGCCGCGAGCCGGTGCCGGCGAGCGAGCTGATCGTCGCCCTGCAATGCGGCGGCTCGGACGGCTATTCCGGAGTCTCGGCCAACCCGGCTCTGGGAATCGCCAGCGACCTCGTGGTGCGGAACGGCGGCACGGTGATCCTGTCGGAGACCACCGAGACCTACGGCGCCGAGCACCTATTCACCCGCCGCGCCGTCAGTCCGGAAGTCGGCCAGAAGCTCGTCGACCTGATGCACTGGTGGGAGGAGTACACCCGCAAGGAGGGCTCGGAGATCGACGCCAACCCGTCGCCGGGCAACAAGGCCGGCGGCCTGACGACGATCCTGGAGAAGTCGCTCGGCGCCATGGCGAAGGCCGGCAGCACCAACCTCGTGGACGTGCTGCGCTACGCCGATCCCGTCACCGCCAAGGGCTTCGTGTTTATGGACACGCCCGGCTACGACCCGGTCTCGGCGACCGGGCAGGTCGCGGGCGGGGCGAACCTCGTCTGCTTCACCACGGGACGCGGCTCCGTATTCGGCTGCAAGCCGTCGCCCTCGATCAAAATCGCCACCAACTCCGCCATGTACCGGCGGCTCGAGGAGGACATGGACGTCAATTGCGGCACGATCCTCGACGGTGAAGAGAGCGTGGAGCAGGCTGGGCGCCGGATCTTCGACCTGATCCTGCGGGTCGCCGGCGGCGAGCGGACGAAGAGCGAGCAGTTCGATTTCGGCTCGTCGGAATTCGCGCCCTGGCAGATCGGCGCGACCGTGTGAGGGGCCCGGGCGTGCGCTCCGCCGTCGTTGCGAGCGCAGCGACGGTCAGGGCGATCGCCGAGCAGGCCGCATCTCAAAGGTCCGTTCGCACCACGCCCGGGAAATCCAGGATGAAGTCCGGCCCGAAGGCCGTCACCGGCGTGTGGAAGCCCGCCGGCACCGCGCCCGAGGCGAGGCGGCGGGCGACCTCCAGGGCCGTCGCGGCCGTGAGCGTGTAGCCTTCGGGCGTCTCCATCCGGCTCGCCGCCTCCCGCCCTGCGCCGTCCCAGGCTTCCGCCAGGAAGGTGCTGCGGGCCTTCTCGCGCGCCGTTGCGGAGGGACCGGCGGGCAGCCGGTCGATGCCGCGGTTGATCAGGCGCTGCGCGGTGCCGCCCGCGACGATGCGCCGGATGCCGGCGGGCAGGCCGGCCGCCGCCGCCATGGCGGGGAAGGCCTCGAAGTAGACATCGATGTTCCGGACGCCGGTCGAGTACCACGCGCTCGACACGTCGCCCCAGCCGAGCCCGACGGTCCGGCGCGGTCCGGCGCCGAAATCGGCGGTGGACCGCGGCGGGCTCGGCAGTTCGACGATGCGCCCGTCCCGGCGCACCCGCGTGCCCCAGGCGATGCCCTCCACCATGGTGCGGGCCGTGCCGCGGCTGAAGCCGCCGAATCCGCCGATGGAGATGCGCAGGTGCGTCGCCCCGGGCAGTCGCCCGGCCACGTGGGCCGCGAGGCAGTCGCTCGGCACCACGTCGAAGCCCGCCGCCGGCAGGAAGACGATGCCGGCGGCTTTCGCCTCTGCATCCCTGGCCGCGAGAGCCTCCAGTACCGCGATCTCGCCGGTGATGTCGACGTAGTGTGCGCCCGCCGCGAGGCAGGCCTCGGCCATCGGCCGCGCGGTTCGCGAGAACGGGCCGGCCGCGTGGATCACCGCCGCCACGCCCGCGAGGGCCGCGCGCAGACCTGCGCGGTCGTCGAGGCGCGCGGACCGCATCTCCAGGCCCAGCCGGGCTGCCAGCGGCCGCAACTTGTCCGGATCGCGCCCCGCCAGGATCGGGCGCAGCCCCCGCGCGACGGCGTGCGCGGCCAGGAGCTGCCCGGTATAGCCGGTGGCGCCGTAGATCAGGATCGCGGTCATCCCGGGGTTCTGACACCGCTTCGGCCTGTGTCAAAGCGCGCGCCGCGTCGCCGCGCCGGATGCTAGGGCTGCGTCGATCCGATTGTCCCGCGGTGGGGACCGGAAACTCGCCGTCCCGCCCAAACAGGAGCCGAGGCCCGATGTACCAGCGTGATTTCCCGCTGCGCGGGCGACGAGCCCGCCGCAGGGTCGGCGGCTGGGGCGCTGTGCTCCTGAGCCTGACCGCGCCCGCCTGGGCCGCCGACGGGCCCGTGACCCTGGTGGCGTCGTCCGACGCGCGCCCCGGAATCGCCGCCATGCCGCAGATCGCCGCGCCGGCGGACGAGGCCGAGCGGCGGATCAACGCGGCGTTGAAGCGTCTCGATGCGCGGGCGCTCAAGGCCGAGCAGGCGTGCAGGGCCCAGGGCGGGAAGAACAGCTCCTGGGAGCGCTCCGTCCAGGCACCGATGCGCGGACCGCGCTTCCTGAGCTACGTCATCTCCGACAGCTGGTTCTGCGGCGGCGCGCACCCGAGCAGCAACACGATGTCGATCGTCTACGACCTCACCACCGGCGCCCCGGTGGATTGGACAACCCTGCTGCCCGCTTCCCTGACCGGGAAGCTCGCCCTGGCGGAGGGCCCGGGCGGGACCAAGATGGTGACGCTCGCGTCCGGGAAACTGCACGCCCTCTATCTCGCGGGCTATCGCCCGAAGACGGGCGATCCGAAGGCGGACGACGCGGACAAGGAGTGCCGCGAGGCCGTCGCCGAGACCTACGACGGGCAGCCGCCGGCCATGATGGCGTGGCTCGATGCCAAGGCCGGCGGCCTGGCGGTGCAATTCGACCTCGCGCACGTCGTCCAGGCCTGCGCCGATCCGGTGGTGATTCCCGTAGCAGCCCTGCGCCGGGAGGGCGCCCAGCCGCTCCTGGCCGTCGCGCTGGAGGCTGCGCACGCGCGAGCCCCCAAGTGACGGGATCGCCCCGCGCGTCTCAGGCCTCGACGCGTGTCCTGAACGGTGTAGCGTGAGGCCGCGACGGCGCGGTGTCACCGGGCCGTGTCCGAGGGGCGGCCCATGTCCGGATCCGGCGTTGTCGACGACGCAGCCGTCGGGGCCAGCGAGCCGTTCGGCCTGTTCGCGCCCGCCCTGGCGGACCGCTCGCCCCTGCGGCAGGCGGTGATCGCGGCCTGCCGGCGGCCTGAAGCGGATTGCGTGGCGGCGCTCCTCGCCGAGGCGCGCCTGCCGCCCGATGCCGCTCGGCGCGTCGCCGAGCACGCGCGGCGCCTCGTCGAGAGCCTGCGGCGGCAGGGCCGACGCGGCGGCGTCGAGGGTCTGATCCACGAATACGCGCTGTCCAGCCAGGAAGGCGTGGCGCTGATGTGCCTCGCCGAGGCGCTGCTGCGCATCCCCGACGCGGCGACGCGGGACGCGCTGATCCGCGACAAGATCGCGGGCGGCGACTGGGCGGCCCATCTCGGGCACAGTCCGTCGCCCTTCGTCAACGCGGCGACCTGGGGCCTGCTCGTGACCGGCAAGCTGACGGCGACCCGGGACGAGGCCGGCCTCTCCGCCGCGCTCACCCGGCTGATCGCCCGCGGCGGCGAGCCGGTGATCCGCAAAGGCGTCGACCTCGCCATGCGGATGATGGGCGAGCAGTTCGTGGCGGGGCGGACCATCGCCGAGGCCCTGCGGCACGCGGCGCCGCTCGAGGCGAAGGGCTTCACCTACTCGTACGACATGCTCGGCGAGGCCGCCGTGACCGCCGAGGACGCCGAGCGCTTCCGCCGCGCCTACGCGGAGGCCATCGCGGCGATCGGCGCGGCATCGGCCGGCCGCGGCGTGCTCCTCGGCCCCGGCATCTCGATCAAGCTGTCGGCGCTCCACCCCCGCTACGTCCGCGCGCAGCGTGACCGGGTCCTGGCCGAGCTCTATCCCCGCGTGCTGGACTTGGCCCGCCGCGCCATGGGCCACGGCATCGGCCTCAACATCGACGCCGAGGAGGCCGACCGCCTCGACCTGTCGCTCGACATCCTTGAGCGGCTCGCCGCCGACCCCGAACTCGCCGGCTGGGACGGGCTCGGCTTCGTGGTCCAGGCCTACGGCAAGCGCTGCCCCTTCGTCATCGACGTGCTGATCGACCTCGCCCGGCGGTGCCGGCGCCGGCTGATGGTGCGGCTCGTGAAGGGCGCCTACTGGGACAGCGAGATCAAGCGGGCGCAGGTCGACGGTCTTTCGGACTTCCCGGTCTTCACCCGGAAAGTCCACACCGACGTCTCGTACCTTGCCTGCGCGCGGCGGCTGCTCGCCGCGCCCGACGCGGTCTTCCCGCAATTTGCCACCCACAACGCCCAGACACTGGCGAGCATCGTCGCGATGGCCGGCCCGGATTTCCGGCTCGGCCAGTACGAGTTCCAGTGCCTGCACGGCATGGGCGAACCGCTCTACGAGGCCGTGATGGCCGACGCCGATCTGCAGCGGCCCTGCCGCATCTACGCACCGGTAGGCACGCACGAGACCCTGCTTGCCTACCTGGTGCGGCGCCTCCTGGAGAACGGGGCCAACACGTCCTTCGTCAACCGGGTCGCCGACGAGGCCGTGCCGGTGGCGGACCTGATCGCCGACCCGGTCGCCGCCGTCGAGGCCGCGCCGGATCCCGGCGCGCCGCACCCGCGGATCGCGGCCCCCCGGGCGCTCTACGGCCCGGCCCGCGCCAACGCGGCCGGGCTCGACCTCGCCGACGAGGTGGAGCTCGCCCGGCTGTCGGGCGGGCTGGCGGCGAGCGGACGCACCGCGTGGCGGGCGGTGCCGTCGGTCGCGGATGACGCGGCGGCCGACGAACCCGTCCACAATCCCGCCGACCACCGGGACGTCGTCGGATTCTACCAGGCGGCGACGGTCGAGACCGTGGCGGTCGCCGTGCGGCGCGCGCAGGCGGGCGCGGCCGGCTGGGCGGCGACGCCAGCCACAGAGCGCGCCGCCTGCCTGCGGCGGGCCGCCGACGCCCTCGAGACGCAGATGCCAACGCTGATCGGGCTCGTCGTGCGTGAGGCAGGCAAGACCTACGCGAGCGCCGTCGCGGAGATCCGCGAGGCGGTCGATTTCCTCCGCTACGACGCCGCCGAGGCCGAGCGGACCCTCGGGGACGCGCACGCGCCGCTCGGCCCGGTCGCCTGCATCGCGCCGTGGAATTTCCCGCTGGCGATCTTCGTCGGTCAGGTCGCGGCCGCCCTGGCGGCGGGCAACACGGTCCTGGCGAAACCCGCCGAGGAGACCCCGCTGATCGCGGCGGCTGCCGTCCGCGCGCTGCACGCGGCCGGGATCCCCGCGGAGGCGCTGCACCTCCTGCCGGGCGACGGCAGAGTCGGCGCCGCCCTGGTCGAGGATCCGCGCGTGCAGGGCGTGATGTTCACCGGATCGACGGCCGTGGCCAAGGGCATTCAGCGCGCTCTGGCGGAGCGACTGAACCGCTTCAACGAGCCGGTGCCGTTCGTTGCCGAGACCGGCGGCCAGAACGCCCTCGTGGTCGATTCCTCGGCGCTCGCCGAGCAGGTGGTGGCCGACGTGATCGCCTCGGCCTTCGATTCCGCGGGCCAGCGCTGCTCCGCGCTCCGGATCCTGTGCCTGCAGGAGGAGATCGCCGACCTGACGCTGCACATGCTGAAAGGCGCTCTCCGGGAGTTGCGAGTGGGCGATCCGCGGCGCCTCGCCGTCGATGTCGGGCCGGTCATCACCGCCGAGGCCGCCGATCGGATCATCGGCCACGTGGCGCACATGCGCGCGCGCGGCTTCCCGGTGGCGCAGTTCCCCCTGCCGCCCGAAGCCGACGCCGGGACCTTCGTGCCGCCGACCATGATCGAGATCGGGGCCGTCGCCGATGTCGAGCAGGAGGTGTTCGGGCCGGTGCTGCACGTGCTGCGCTATCGCCGCGACGCCCTCGACGCGCTCCTCGCGGCGATCGACGCGACCGGCTACGGACTTACCTTCGGGCTGCACAGCCGCATCGACGAGACCATCGACCGCGTCCTCGGCCGCGTGCGGGCCGGCAACCGCTACGTGAACCGCAACATCATCGGTGCGGTCGTCGGCGTGCAGCCCTTCGGCGGCTCCGGGCTGTCGGGGACGGGCCCGAAGGCCGGCGGCCCGCTTTCCCTCGGCCGCCTGCTGCGACGCGCGCCCGCCGCCGCCCGCGACGGGCTGGCCGCCGACGACGGGGCGCTCCGTCCCTACACGGCGTGGTTGCGGTCGCGGCACCGCCACGACCTCGCGGACCGGCTCGAATCCGTTCGCTATCCCGGCCGGGGTGCGACCGCTCTGGCCGGTCCCGTGGGGGAGCGCAACCTGTACGCGCTGCGTCCCCGGGGACGGATCGCGGCCGTCGCCGCGACCGAGACGGCGCTCCTTCTCCAGCTCGGTGCGATCCTCGGCACCGGCAACGCGGCGGTCGTCGTCGGGCCGGAGGGGCGCGGGCCGGCCCTGGGCGATCTGCCGGCGACGTGCGCGGCGCGGGTCGCCCGAGCCCCGGATCTCGGGCGCGCGAGCGATATCGACGGCGTCCTGTTCGCGGGCGACGACGCTGCCCTGAGGGCCGTGAACAGGGCCGTCGCGGCGCGCGACGGCGCGATCCTGCCGATCCAGGCCCGCTGCCCGGAGGCGCTGGCGGCCGGCGACCTCTACGATCCGGCCGGCCTGGTGGAGGAGGTCACCACCACGATCAACATCGCGGCGGCCGGCGGCAATGCCAGCCTGATGAGCGTCGGGTGAGCCCGCAACTGCCCGGTCAGGCCGACCGGCGCAGATTCCAGAACAGCGGCAGCCCGGTCAGCATGCCTTCGAGGTCCCGCCGGTAGGCGGTCGGCTGGAAATACTGGCCGCAGGGCAGGTAGGCGCCGACCTCCAGCGCCCGCGCCTGGATCCGCGCCGCCAGGGCCTTCTGGGCGTCGAGGTCCGGCGCGTCGAACCACGCGCCGCGCAGCTCCTCCAGGGGCGCGTCCGTCAGCCAGCTTGGCACGCCGGCCCGGCCGTTCCCGCGGACGGCCAGGTGGTAGGCCGGCGAGAGGTGGTCCAGCCCGCCGGAGAAGATGCCGAACATCGACCAGCCGCCCTGGTCCAGGGGCTTGGCGTTCAGGATCCGCTGGTTGACCGTGCCCCAGTCGGTGGCGACGACGTCGAGGTTCATCCCGATCTTCCGGCAGGCATCGGCCATCACCTCGCAGATCGCGTTGATCCGCGGCACGTCGGTCCCGGAGAGCAGCACGACGCGCTCGCCCTTGTAGCCCGCCGCCGCCAGAGCCCGTTTCGCGGCGGCGAGGTCGCGGGGGCCGGTCAGCGCCTCCATGCCGGCCGACGACGCCATCGGTCCGCCGGACGTGAAGATGCCGACGGGCCCGCGCCGGATCGCCGGGTCGCTGCCGGCGACGGCGTCCATCATCTCGGTCTGGTCGACGGCCGCGAGGAGCGCCCGGCTGATCGCGGGATTGTCGAAGGGCGGCAGGGTGTGGTTGAGGCGGATCTGGCCGATCAGCCCGGCGGTCTCCACCAGATCCACGCGCACGGCGGGCTGGCGGCTCAGGTCCGGCACGAGGTCGACGAGCGGCTGCTCCCACCAGTCGATCTCGCCCGAGCGCAGGGCGCCGGCCGCGGTCGCGCCGTCGGGGATCGTGCGCCACTCGACGCGGTCGAAATGCGCGATCCGCGGTCCGGCCGTGAAGCTCGGCGTGCCGTCGGCGCGCGGTCGATAGGCCTCGAACCGGCGGTAGACGTTGAGCGAACCCGGGACCCGCTCGTCGGCGGCGAAGCGGAACGGGCCGCTGCCGACCATCTCCGGCACCGGCTGCGTCGCGGGTGTCGCGCTCAGGCGCTCCGGCATGATCACCGGGACGTAGGAAGTCGGTTTGGCCAGGGCGTCCGGCAGGAGCGGGAAGGGCCGCTTCAGGCGGAACTGCACGACCGTGTCGGTGGGCGCCGTGAGTTCATCCACGGTCGCGAACAGGGCCCCGCCGTAGGCATCGCGCTGCGCCCAGCGCTTCAGGCTCGCCACGACGTCGCGGCCGAGGACCGGCGTCCCGTCGTGGAAGCGCAGGCCGTCCCGCAGGGTCAGGCGCCACGTGAGGCCGTCGGACGCGACCTCGTGCCCCGCCACCATCTGCGGTTGGGCGCGGTAGGCGGTGTCGAGGCTGTAGAGGGTGTCGAAGATCATCAGCGCGTGGGTGCGCGTGACGTAGTTGGTGGTGATGATCGGGTCGAGAAGCGCCAAGTCCGCGTAGGGCACGAACCGCAGGGTCGTCGCCGAGGCCGCGCGGACCAGTGCCGGCTTGGCGAGGGCGCCGGCCATCAGGGCTCCGGCGCCTGTCAGCAGGGTGCGTCGCTTCATCAATCGATCCCGGTCGCGGCGGCGCCCGATCTGGCCGCAAGCCGGGTTCGCGTGCAAGTGGTGCGCCACTGCCGCGCTTCGGGCGGGATCGGGCAGCCCGCCCGGGCCGGCGTCCGGACGGGTCGGCGTGATCGCGCCGCGCGGTCCCTCAGGCGGCGCGCGACCAGCGGATGTCGCCGAGGCTCTCGCGGAAGGCGAAGCGGGCGAGGTGGTCGGCCACGACGTTCTCGAGCCGGGTAAGGTTGACCGGGTCGGAGCTGTCGATGCGCATCACCAGGGCGTCGGGCTCGGCATCGAAGGTGCAGACGCGGTCCTCGCCGAAGGGCACGGTGCCGTGAACGGGGGTCGCCTCGACCTTGAACTTGTGGCTCCAGTGCCGGCAGAGCTGCTGCAGGTAGCGGCTCGCCTCGGTGGTCTGCACGCGGGCCTGAGAGGTGGGCATTCCGTCGGTCTCCAGATGGGTATGAAAACAGCCTGTCGGTGACGGTTCGTCGTTCGATCTCGCATGTGCGAGATAGGGAGGCCTCAGAGCAATTGCCATGCCTGGCGCTGACGGATCCGTCTCCGCCGTCTGTGATGAAGGTCTGTCCGAAGCGTTAGCAGCGGCTTAACGCGACGGGCCGCCCGGCCGGTTGGCGGCGCGGCGTGGCCGTCCTGCACCCGCCTGCGCGCCGAATTATGGCGCGATGCACAAATTTCCTCAGCCCGTCGGCGCGGCGCGGTCGGTCCGCACGAGGACCTTGCCGGGGTTGAGCAGGTCTTCCGGATCCAGGGCGGCCTTGAGGCGCCGCATCAGGTCGAGCCCGACCGGGTCGCCGTAGCGCGCGAGTTCCTCGCGCTTGATCAGCCCGACGCCGTGCTCGGCCGCGATGGAGCCGCCGAGCGCGTGCACGAGGTCGTGAACGATCCGGTTGAACCGACCCCACGCGGCGAGGAACTCTGCGGGCTCCATGCCGAGCGGTTGCGACAGGTTGAAGTGGATGTTGCCGTCGCCGAAATGGCCGAAGCCGCAAGGCCTCAGGCCCGGCATCTCGGCGAGGCAGGCCGCGCCCGCCCGCTCCAGGAACTCGGGCAGGCGGGAGAGCGGCACCGAGACGTCGTGCTTGATCGAGGCGCCCTCGCGGGTCTGCGCCTCGGGAACGCCTTCGCGCAGGCGCCAGAGCGCGGCGTTCTGGGCCCCGCTGGTCGCGATCGTGGCGTCGGCGATCATCCCGTCCTCCAGGGCCTGCCCGAGGGCCGACTCGAGTTCGGCCCCCGTGTCGGCATCGGGGCGGGCGGACGCGACCTCGATCAGGGCGTAGGCGCCGTGCGCGCCGTCGAGGGGCCGAACCGTGCCCGGCACGTGGCGCAGCACGATCTCGAGGGCGAAGGGCGGCAGGTACTCGAACGCCGTGAGGTCGCGGTCCATCCGCGTCCGCAGGAAGACGAACAGGTCCAGGGCCGCCCTGGCCGAGGCGAGCCCCACGAAGGCGACGCTCGTCGAGCGCGGCCGCGGGAACAGCTTCAGAACCGCCGCCGTGACGACGCCCAGCGTGCCTTCCGACCCGATGAAGAGCTGCTTCAGGTCGTAGCCGGCATTGTCCTTGCGCAGGGCCTTGAGCCCGTTCCAGACGCGCCCGTCGGCGAGGACGACCTCGAGCCCGAGGACGAGGTCGCGGGCGTTCCCGTAGGCGAGGACCGCGATGCCGCCGGCATTGGTGCTGACGCCGCCGCCGATCCGGGCGGATCCGCGCGACGCGTAGGAGAGCGGGAACAGCATGCCGGCGGCCTCGGCCGCCTCCTGCACGTCCTGCAGGATCATCCCGGCCTCCACCGTGATGGTGGCGTCCACGGGATCCACCGCGCGCAGGCGGTTCACGCGCTCCAGAGACAAAACGACGCCGCCGCGCGGCACGCCGGCGCCGGTGAGGCCGGTGTTGCCGCCGAGCGGCACCACGGCGACGCCGGCCTGCGTGCAGGCGCGGACCGCGAAGGCGACCTCCTCCGTGCTTCCCGGCCGCAGCACGGCCAGGGCCGACCCGGTGAACAGGCGTCGGCTCTCCGTCAGGTAGGGCGCCAGGCCGTCCGGGTCCGTCAGCACGTGCCGCGCGCCGAGCCCGTCCCGGAGGGCGGTCAGCAGGGTGTCGAGGTCGGCTGTCGGCGTCATCGCGTGGATTCTGTAGGCCAGAGGAGGCCGTACGCAAGCGCCGGTATGGCGCGCGCCGATGCGAACCTTACAACGGTGATGTAGGGCCCGTGCGTCGTCGCGCCGGGCCACCCGGACGATCCAACGCAGAGGCAGAGATGCTCTCCGTCATCCAGAACCCGCCCCGCATCGCGCTCCCCATCGTCGGCAGCAGCGACTTCTTCCCCGTGCGCCGCGTCTACTGCGTCGGCCGCAACTACGCCGCCCATGCCCGTGAGATGGGTGCGGACCCGGACCGTGAGCCGCCGTTCTTCTTCATGAAGCCTGCCGACGCCCTGCAGATCGTCGGCCCGGAACCCACGGCCCACGCCTACCCGCCGAAGACCGCCAACTACCATTTCGAGGTGGAGATGGTGGCGGCCCTCGCCAGCGGCGGCAGCGACATTCCGGCCGAGACCGCGCTGGAGCACGTCTACGGCTACGCCATCGGCCTCGACATGACCCGGCGCGACGTCCAGGACGAGGCCAAGAAGATGTCCCGGCCCTGGGACACCGCCAAGGCCGCCGACGGTTCGGGCCCGGTCGGCGCCCTCCACCCGGTCTCCGTCATCGGCCACCCGGCGAAGGGCGCGATCACCCTGTCGGTCGACGGCGAGATCCGCCAGAAGGGCGACCTCGCCGACATGATCTGGTCCGTCGCCGAGCAGATCGCCTACCTTTCGGGCTACTTCGTCCTACAGGCCGGCGACCTGATCTTCACCGGCACGCCCTCCGGCGTCGGTCCGGTCCAGCGCGGCCAGCGCATGGTCGCGGCGATCGACGGTCTCGGCGCCATCACCCTCGACGTCGTGTGAGCCGCGCAGCCGCATGATCCTCGATCGGCCGGTCCTGCGGCGCCTGTTTCACCTCGGGGCGCTCGCGTCCCGGGGCATGACCCTCGGCGTGCGCGGCGTCGCACTCGACGGGGCGGGGCGGGTGGCCCTGGTGCGCCACACCTACGTGAGTGGCTGGCACCTTCCTGGCGGCGGCGTCGAGCGCGGCGAGACCGCGCGCGACGCGATGGTGCGGGAGTTCCGCGAGGAGGCGGAGATCGTCCCCGAGGGAGAGCCGCGCCTGCATGGCCTCTATCGGAACGTCGCCGCCGCTCCCCGGGACCACGTCGCCCTGTTCGTCCTGCCGGCCTTCACGGTCCTGTGTCCCAAGGCGCCGGATCGGGAGATCGCCGAGTGCGCCTTCTTCCCGGTGGACGCGCTCCCCGAGGGCACAACGCGGGGGACCCGCGCCCGTCTCCGAGAGCTCCGCGAGAGCCTCCCGCCGGAGCCGAATTGGTAAATCGTCACGGTTCGCGAAAAGGGCGCTTGCGTCGCCCGGCGGAATGGTGTTTAGAGAGCCGCGCCGGGGGCCGCCGGCACGAAAGTCCGGGCGGCGCGGCACAGTGAGCGGGTGTAGCTCAGGGGTAGAGCACAACCTTGCCAAGGTTGGGGTCGAGGGTTCGAATCCCTTCGCCCGCTCCAGTTTTCCCAACCATACGAGCGACGTACAAGGCCGCAGCTCTGCGGCCTTTGTCGTTTCCGGCCGCCTTCGCGGTGCGCTCCAGGCGCGTCGGAGAGGGCACGCGGCTCGTCCCGCTCCGAGCGGGGCGATAGCCCGAGCGGTCGGTCGTCGGAACCAACTGTCATCCTGCCGGGCTGTCATCGGCAAGCCCGGACCGCCGCGCCGCGACCTCGGGGCGGCGATAGCCCATGGCAGAGCGATCATGAGAATCCGACCTACTGCGGCCACGCTCGCCCGATGAAGCACACGCCCCTCACGGCCGCTTCTCTCAGGGAGCACCCGCTGCCGCTCCCGCAAGCGGGGAGCAAGGACGCGCGCGGCAGGGCGCTCGTGGTTGCCGGCTCGGCCTCGGTCCCGGGGGCGGCCCTGCTGGCCGCCGTCGCCGCCCTGCGCGCGGGCGCCGGGAGGCTGAGGATCGCGACCGTCGCGCGCGCGGCCGCCGGCATGGGACTGATGGTGCCCGAAGCCATGGTCGTCGGATTGCCGGAGACCGCGGATGGCGCCGTCGATGTCGCGCAGGCTGCGACCAGCCTGCGGACGCTGGCGGACGGATGCGACGCCGTCCTGATCGGGCCCGGAATGCTCGGCGAGGCGCCGACCGCGGCACTCGCGGTCGAGCTGCTCGGCGCCGACGCGTCCTTCATCCTCGACGCCACCGCACTGTCCGAGCTCCGCGCCCGTGCGGGGGCCGTCAGGGCCCGCGCCGGGCGGGCGGTAGTCACGCCCCATGCCGGCGAGATGGCGCGGCTCCTGGACCGCCGCCGCGAGGCGGTGGAGGCGGATCCGCTCGAGGCGGCGCGCGCGGCAGCCGAGCTTCTGGGATCGGTCGTGGTGATGAAGGGGGCCACGACGTGGATCGTGGAGCCGCAGGGCGGGCGCTGGCTCTATGCCGGCGGTGGCATCGGCCTCGCGACGTCGGGCTCGGGCGACGTTCTGGCCGGCCTCATCGTCGGGCTCCTCGCGCGCGGCCTGCCGCCGATCTCGGCCGCTCTCTGGGGCGTGTTCCTGCACGGCGAAGCCGGCCGGCGCCTCGCCGGGGCGATCGGCCCGGTCGGCTTCCTTGCCCGGGAACTGCCGGGCGTCGTGCCGGAACTGATGCGAGAGACGATGGGCTAGGGCGCCGACTGCGGGGCGATCCGGATGTGGCGCGGTTCCACGGGCGCTGCGGACCGCCGCACGCTCGGAACAGCGCGTCCCGCCGCCGCCTTGCCCTTGGACAGTGAACGCGCGGACGGGCGACATGCAGGGCTACGCGACCTCTTTCGGCATCGGGTTCGTCGCGGGGATGCGGAGCCTGTCGGCCTGCGCCGCCCTGACCTGGGCCGCCTCTGGAGGACGGACGCGCCGCGCGCCGATCCCGGCCGGTGTCGCCGCGCGCGGGGTGGCGACGGCGGCCGCCCTGGCGGAGATGGCCGGCGACAAGATGCCGTTCGCGCCCGATCGCCGCATCCCTCCCTCCTTCGCGTTCCGACTGGCCATCGGTGCGGTCGGCGGATGGGCCCTGGCCGGGCAACGCACCTCACCCGAATTTGGGGCCCTGGCCGGCGCGGCCGGCGCGGTCGCGGGCACGCTGATCGGCCGGTCGGCACGGGGTGGCGATTCTCGTACCGCGTCCGGCCAGAGCCGCGGCTTGGCCGAGGACGCGGCCGCCGTCGTTCTCGCGGCGCTGGTGATCGCGTCGGCGGAAGGCCCGACCCGCGCGCCGCGGGTATCGCGGGCCCGCGGCACCCGGACCTGACGCGCCCGCGCGAGAGCCTGTCAGGCCGCGTCTCAGGCGGCGGCGCTCGGCGCTTCCTGCATCGCGGCGAGGGGGGCTTCGAGCCGGCAGATCAGGCCGGTCGGGGCGAAGGTGAGCCTGACCTCGCAGCCGACTTCGACGGAGAAGCTGCGCTCGATCAGCCGCGAGCCGAAGCCGCGCCGCACGGGGGGCGCGAGGATCGGCGGTCCACCCGTCTCCGACCATGTCAGGCAGAAGCGCGGCTCGGCGGCCTCGTGTACCACGTGCCAGCGGAGATCGACGCCGCCCTCCGCGGTCGAGAGCGCCCCGTACTTGGCCGCGTTGGTGGCGAGTTCGTGCAGCGCCAGCGCCAGGGCGAGCGCCGGCTTGGCGGCGAGGAGCACGCCGGGCCCGCTCACGCGGATGCGCGTCCCGGCGCCGCCCTGATGCACCGCGAGAGCGCCGTCCACCACGTCGGCGATGGGTGCCTCGGTCCAGCTCGCCCGGGTCAGGATGTCGTGCGCGCGGCCCAGCAGGATCAGGCGCGCCGAGAAGGCGTCCCGGGCCGCGTCCAGGTCGGCGGCGTTGCGGAACGTCTGGTTGGCGATGGCCTGGACCATCGCCAGCGTGTTCTTGACCCGGTGCTGCAACTCACCGGTGAGAAGGCGCTGATGCTCCTCGGCGCGCTTGCGCTCAGTGATGTCGAGCATGGCACCGATCATCCGCACGGCCTGCCCGGCCGCGTCGCGCAGCACGTAGCCGCGGTCGAGAACGTAGGCGTAGTCGCCATCCGCTTTCCGGAAGCGGTACTCCTCGGACCAGTGCTCGATGCTGTCGTCGATCACGGCGTAGATGCCGGCCGTCACGCGCGCCCGGTCTTCGGGGTGGATCTGCGCCTTCCACCACGACCCGCTCGCGCCCACCGCGTCGGCCGCGTAGCCGAACAGGGTCTGCACGGCCTCGTTCCAGAGGATGTGGTCGCTCGCCAGATCCCAGTCCCAGATCGCGTCGTTGGTCGCACGGGCCGCGAGCCGATAGCGCTCCTCCGCCTCGCGGGTCGCATTCTCGGCGCGCCGGCTCGCGGTGACGTCGCGCGTGGTGCCGATGAATCGCACCGTCCGCCCGTCCGCCGCGAAGGCTTGACCCTTAGCGGCGACCCAGCGCTCGACCCCGTCCTGCAATCCGACAACGCGAAAGGCGATGTCGTAGGTGCCGAGACCGGTCGGGTCGATGGCGCGCTGGACCGCCGCGTCGACCCAGGCGCGGTCATCCGGGTGAAGCCCGGCCAGGAAGACGTCGTAGCTCACGGGCGCGTCGGGCGGCAGGCCGAACAGGGCGCGGGTGCGCGCGTCCCAGGTCAACACGTCGGCGACGAGATCGTAGTCGAAGATCCCGGTGGCGGTGGCCTCGACGGCCAAGGCCAGCTGCTCCCTGGCCTCACGCAACTCCAGTTCGGCGCGGCGCCGGTCATGGATGTCACTGTTGCTGCCGAGCCAGCCCACGACCGCGCCGCTCGCGTCCTTCAGGGGCTCGGCCCGAATGAGGAACCAGCGGTAGGTGCCGTCGTGGCGGCGCAGGCGGGCCTCGGTGTCGTACATGACCTCCCGGCTCCGCGCCGTCTCCCACGCCTGCAGCAGGCCCGGGAGGTCGTCCGGATGGACCGGCCGGTCCCAGCCCATCGGCAGCGCCTGCTCGGGCGTCTGGCCGGTGTAGGCGTACCACCGGTCGTTGAGGTAGTTGAGGCTGCCGTCCGGATTGCCGAACCAGATTATCGCCGGGGCCAGCTCGGTCAGGACCTGGAAGCGCTCCTCGGCCAACTTGCGCTCGTGGATATCGATGGTCGTGCCGATCCAGCTGCGCCGCTCGCCGTCCCCGTCGCGGACGGGGTGGGCGCGGGAGAGGAACCAGCGGTACTGCCCGTCCGCGCGCCGCAGGGGGAACTCCACCTCGTAGAGACGCCCCGCGCCGGCCGCCGCGAGCCACGCCGCACGCGTCGCCTCCCGGTGATCGGGATGGATGACGCTCATCCAGCTCTGCTCGCCGGTCGCGCCGGCGGGTAGGCCCGTGTAATCGTACCAGTAGGCGTTGCAGTAGGTGACGCTGCCCTCCGCGTTGGCGAACCAGACGATCTGCGGGCTGACCTCGACGAGCGAGCGGTAGCGCAGCTCGCTGGCCTCCAAGGCGGCGTCGGCCGCGCGCTGCTCGGTGCGGTCACGCAGGATCTTGACGAACCCCACGAGGGCGCCGTCCTCGGATCTCAGCGGCATGATCTCGCCGCTGGCCCAGAAGCGGCTGCCGTCCTTGCGCAGATGCCAGCGCTCGTCCGGCGCGCTGCCCGACTCGAGGGATTGCCTCATCTCACGCGTCGGCCGCTCGGCGGCGCGATCCTCGTGGGTGAAGATCACCCCGATCGTGCCACCCAGCATCTCGGCTTCCGACCAGCCCAGGATGCGCTCGGCACCGGCGTTCCAGCGGGTGACGCGTCCCTCGGGATCCATCGCCACGATGGCATAGTCGGTGGCGCTGTCGAGGATGCGCGCGTGCAGCAGGCGCTGCTCGGCCTGCTCGCGCAGGGAGCGGCGCAGCTCCATCTGCGCCATCGTCTGGCGGGCGAGCCGGAGCAGGCCCGCGCGCTGCCGGTCGCTGAGCTGATGGGGCTTGGTGTCGAGGACGCAGACGGTGCCGATTGGATGACCGTCGGCGGTCTTCAGCAGCGCCCCGGCATAGAAGCGCAGCCCCGGCTCCCCCGTGACGAGCGGATTGCCCTGGAAGCGCGGGTCCCGCGTCGCGTCGGGTACGTGGAGGAAATCCTGCTGCAGGATAGCCTGGCGACAGAACGAAGTTTCGATTGGCGTCTGCCGTATGCCCAGTCCGACTTCGGCCTTGAAGAATTGCCGCCCGTCCCCGACCAAGTTGACCACCGCGATGGGAGTCCCGCACAGCTCGGCGGCCGCCTCGGCAATCTCGTCGAAATCCTGCTCACGCGGCGTGTCGACCAGGCAGTAACGGTCGAGGGCGCGCAGGCGCGCCGCTTCGTCCTCGCGTATGCGGGAGAGGTCCATCGGAATGGTAGTTTCGCACGGTCCGGATGGTTCCGTGAGAGGGGTTCTCGGGCGGCGAAAGTATGGCCGCCGGCAATAAACATCGGGCCGGCGGCATTTCCCCGCGGGATCCCGCGCCGACACGACGGGTTCGGATCGCCATATACGGCGCGGCAGCGATCGCCCGCGCGGGATCCGAATCTGGGAACATCGCGCGTCGACAACGATCATCGTCGGCGACCTCGGGACGACAGGTGACACGGACGGCATGACCGGCAGAACCTCATCTCGCGCCGAGTACCGGGCCACGCGGCAGCCTCCGATCGGGGCGGGCGCCCGCTCGACCGGGCGGAGCGCGCGCGGTCACCGAGACGTCCCGCCGGCGGCACGGTTCCGTCGTGGCTGATCCGTTCAGGTTCCTGCCGCCCGGCGGTCTGACGGGGACGGAGATCCGCGCCCGTGACTGGGCGGAAACGCCGCTCGGGCCGCCCGACGGGTGGCCGTCGGCCCTGCGCAGCGCGCTCGGACTGATGCTATCCTGCCCCACCGCGATGTTCCTGGCCTGGGGACCGGACCTGCTCTGCTTCTACAACGACGCCTACCGGCCGGTCCTCGGCTACCGCCTCGCCACGGCCCTCGGTCGTCCCTTCCGCGAGGTCTGGGCCAGCATCTGGGACGAGATCGCACCCCTGGTGTCTGCGACCCTCGCGGGCGAGAGCCAGACCCTGACCGACGTCATGCTCGACCTGTCGCGGGACGGCCGGTCCGAGCAGGGCTGGTGGTCCTTCACCTACTCGCCGGTGCTGGACGATGCCGGAGCGATCAGCGGCCTGTTCTGCGTCACCGCCGAGACCACGGCGCGCGTCCTCGGCGAGGCGCGGCTGCGCGAGAGCGAGGATCACTTCCGCCACACGGTCGAACTCAACCCGCAGGTGCCGTGGACCTGCGACCCGCAGGGCAACATCACCTCCTACTCCAAGCGCTGGCTCGACCTGACGGGACAGGCGCCCGGCGAGCCGGACGGCACGGGCTGGACCAGGGCGCTGCACCCGGATGATCTGCCGTGGACCATCACGGTGTTCACGCAGTGCCTCGCTTCGGGCGAGACGGTCGATGTCGATTACCGCATCCGCGTCGCGCGGACCGGGACTTACCGGTGGATGCGCGCCCGCGCGCAGCCGCGCCGGGCCGAGGACGGTGCCATTGTCCGCTGGTACGGCGTGGTCGAGGATATCCACGACCGCAAGCTCGCCGAGGACCGTCTGCGCGAGATGAACGCCACCCTGGAGCGGCGCGTCGCGGAGGCCCTCGCTCAGCGCAAGCTCTGGGCGGACGTGTTCGAGACCACCGACGCGCTCGTGGGCGCGCTGGATACCGAGTACCGTTTCCTCGCCGTGAACGCGGCTTACGCTGACGCGTTCGAGGCGATTTACGGCCTGCGCCCGGCCGTGGGGGCCAATCTGCTGGATCTGCTGTCCGGCTATCCCGAGCAGCGTGCCGCCGCGCAGGCGGTCTGGTCACGCGCCCTCGCGGGCGAGGAGTTCACCGTCGCGGAGGCCTTCGGCGATCCCGGCCGCAAGCGGCCCTCTTACGAGCTGAAGTTCACGACGCTGCGCGACGCGCGCGGTCGACGGATCGGCGCCTTCCAGTACGCCCAGGACATCACCGAGCGCCTGCGCCACCAGGAGCAGATCGCGCGCGCCGAGGAGGCGCTGCGCCACGCGCAGCGGATGGAGGCGGTCGGCCAGCTCACCGGCGGCGTCGCGCACGACTTCAACAACCTGCTGACCATCATCCGCTCGTCCGTCGAGTTCCTGCGCCGGCCAAATCTCGCCGAGGAGCGCCGCACCCGTTACCTGGAGGCGGTCTCCGACACGGTCGACCGCGCCGCGCGGCTGACGAACCAGCTCCTGGCCTTCGCCCGTCGCCAGCCGCTCGCGCCCGAAGTCTTCGATGTCGGGGCGCGGCTGGGCGAGATGGCCGACATGCTGAACGCCGTGACGGGCGGGCGCGTCCGGATCGTGACGGAGATCTACGACGCGCGCTGCCACGTGCGGGCCGACCCGAGCCAATTCGAGACGGCTTTGGTCAACCTCGCAATGAATGCCCGCGACGCCATGGACGGCGAGGGCACGCTGACGCTCAGGCTCACCTGCGGCGCCGCCCTGCCGCCGATCCGCGGCCATGCCGGCGCACCCGGACCGTTCGCCGCCGTCGCGGTGACGGACGAGGGGCCTGGCGTGGCGCCGGATCTGCTGGGACGGATCTTCGAGCCCTTCTTCACCACCAAGGCCGTCGGCAAGGGCACGGGGCTCGGCCTCTCACAGGTGATCGGCTTCACCAAGCAGTCGGGCGGCGACGTCGAGGTCGTGAGCCATGTCGGTCGCGGGGCGACCTTCACCCTCTACTTGCCGGAGGTCGACCCGCCGCCCGCGGCGGCGGACGACGGGGCCGTCATGGACGCGCCGGCAGGCGAGGACCGCGCGCTCTGCGTGCTGGTCGTGGAGGACAATCTCGAGGTCGGGCGCTTCTGCACGCAGCTCCTGGAAGATCTCGGCCACGCGACCGTCTGGGCCCACAACGCCGAGGCCGCGCTCGCCGAGATGGAGAAGGTGCCGTTCCGGTTCGACGCCGTCTTCTCGGACGTGGTGATGCCCGGGATGGGCGGCGTCGAGCTCGCGCGCCGGCTGCGCGCCGACCACCCCGCGCTGCCGGTCATTCTGACCACCGGCTACAGCGACGCGCTCGCGCGGGACGACGCGCACGGATTCGAGCTCGTGCGCAAACCTTACTCGGCCGAGCAGGTCGCGCGGGCGCTGCGCGACGTCCTGGCCCGGCACCGTCCAGGGTCGATCGACCGGTCCGGGGTGCAAGATCGCGCCGGGTAAGCGCGTCTCAAACGTCCTCCCCCTTCGCGAAGGCCCGCAGCGAGACGCGCGCGACTTCCCGCAGCGCCTCGCGGTCGGCGCCCGAGGAGGCCAGCACGCCCATGCCGGAGGCGACGGTCGACAGGAACCGTGCGAGGGCGACCGGATCGGCGTCCGCCGGGAGGTCACCGTCCTCCCGGGCCCGGACGAAGCGCTCGCGAAGTTCCATCTCGCTCTGCGCCCGCCGGGCTGCCAGCTCGAACGGGATGTTCTCCGAACCCGCCCCGCAGGCGAGCCCGCCCTGGACCAGGAGGCAGCCGGGCGGGTTCGCCGGATCGGTGTGGCTCTCGGCGATGCTGCTCAGGAAGCGCTCGGCCACGTCGTGCGCGGTCTCGCCCGCCAGGACGAAGCGCATGTGCTCGGAACGACGCTGCGCGTATCGGTCGAGGGCGGCCTTGAGCAGCCCCTCCTTGCTGCCGAAGGCCGCGTAGAGACTCGGAGGCTTGATGCCCATCGCCTTCGTCAGCATCGCGAGGCTCGCGCCGTCGTAGCCGTGGCGCCAGAACACCTCCATCGCCTCGTCGAGGGCCTTGTCCGTGTCGAAGGACCGGGGGCGCCCCATCACCATTGCCTCTGGACTCCAACTTTTATATCGAGTGGTAGATAAGTCACTTGACGCCCCGCGTCCATGCCGACATGTGTAGCGACCTGTACAGATGTCGGAGTCGCTCGTGGAACCTCAGCGTCATCCCTCTCGCGGTCCTCTCCCCGTCCGGCGCTTCGCCGCCGGCGGTCTCGCCATCGCACTTCTGGCGGGCGCTGCCTACGCTCTCGTACCGGGGACGCTGATCCGAGGAACCGCGGCCATCGCCGCGACGCCACCGGCCGAGGTGGCGATGCCGGCCGCGGTCGCGACCGTCGAGCCGCGCGACGTCATCCTCTGGGACGAGTTCTCGGGGCGCCTGGAAGCGGTCGAACGCATCGACGTGCGCGCCCGGGTCGGCGGTGCGATCCTGGCCACGCATTTCGCCGAAGGCGAGCTGGTCAAGGCCGGGGACCTGCTGGTGACCATCGACCCCGCGCCCTACGCGGCCGAGGTCCAGAGGCTCGAGGCCCAGGTCGCGGGCGCCGAGGCGCGCGTCGGCCTGACGGCGAGCGACCTCGAGCGTGGGCAGAAGCTGTCGGATCAGCACATCGTTACGGCACGCGACCTCGACGTCCGGGCCAACGCGTTCAAGGAGGCTCGGGCGAGCCTCGACGCGGCGAAGGCGGCGCTGGAGGCCGCGCGCCTCAACCTCGGCTACACGCAGGTGCGGGCTGCGGTGAGCGGCCGCGTCGGCCGCCGCGAGATCACGCCGGGCAACCTCGTGGCGACGGGCGCGGCGGCCGCCGTGCTGACCACGCTGGTCTCGGTCGATCCCGTCTACGCCAGCTTCGACGCCGACGAGGGCGTGGTCCTGAAGGCGCTGGCCTCGGTCGCCGAGCCGGGCGGCCGGCGCGGCAAGCTCGGCCGCATCCCCGTCGAGATGGCGACCGCCGACGGCGCGCGCGCCAGCGGGCATCTCCAGTTCATCGACAACAAGGTCGATGCGCGCAGCGGCACGGTCCGCGTGCGCGCGACCTTCTCCAACGGTGACGGCCGCCTGATCCCGGGCCAGTTCGCGCGGATGCGCCTCGGTCAGGCCGCTCCGGAACGCCTCGTCCTCGTCGACGAACGGGCCGTCGGCACCGATCAGGACAAGAAGTTCGTGCTCGCGGTAGGGGCGGACAACCGGGCCGAGTTCCGCGCCGTGACCCTCGGTCGAGCCGTCGACGGACTCCGCGTGGTCACCTCCGGCCTGTCGGGCGGCGAGCGCATCGTGGTCAACGGCCTGCAGCGCGTCCGTCCCGGGACGCTCCTGAGCCCCGAGCCCGTGGCGATGGGAGCGCGGCCGCAGGACAGCGGGTCCGGACCGCGCAAGCTCGCCCAGCGCTGACGGAAGCCGCTCGGGCGCGCCTCCCTTCCCCCGAGTCAGATCCCCGACGCGACGATGACGGCGGCCGCCTACGGCCGCCGGGACGCCCCTGCCTCGAGCCCTCGGAGGGCGGCATGAATCTCTCCAAGTTCTTCATCGACCGCCCGATCTTCGCGGGCGTGCTCTCGATGCTCATCTTCATCGGCGGCCTGCTCTCGCTCTTCGCGATGCCGATCTCCGAGTACCCGGACGTGGTCCCGCCCTCCGTGGTCGTCCGCGCCACCTTCCCGGGCGCCAATCCCAAGGTGATCGTCGAGACCGTGGCGACGCCGATCGAGGAGCAGATCAACGGCGTCGAAGGCATGCTCTACATGTCGAGCCAGGCCACGACCGACGGCATCATGACCCTGACCGTCACCTTCCGGCTGGGGACCGATCCCGACAAGGCGCAGCAGCTCGTCCAGAACCGCGTCTCGCAGGCCGAGCCGCGCCTGCCGGCCGTGGTGCGCCAGCTGGGCATCGTCACGGTGAAGAGCTCCCCCGACCTAACGATGGTCGTGCATCTCGTGTCGCCGAACGGGCGCTACGACATGACCTACCTGCGCAACTACGCGGTGCTGAACATCAAGGACCGCCTGGCCCGGCTCGACGGCGTCGGCCAGGTCCAGCTCTTCGGCTCCGGCGACTACGCGATGCGGATCTGGCTCGACCCGCAGAAGGTGGCCGAGCACGGCCTGTCCGCGCGCGACGTCGTGCGCGAGATCCAGGCCCAGAACGTGGAGGCCGCGGCCGGCGTGATCGGCGCGTCGCCGGCCGTCCCGGGCCTCGACCTGCAGCTCTCGCTCAACGCCGAGGGACGCCTGAGCAGCGAGGAGCAGTTCGGCGACATCGTGGTCAAGACCGGCACCGACGGCGCGATCACCCGCCTGCGCGACGTCGCGCGGATCGAGCTCGGCGCCTCCGACTACGCCCTGCGCTCGCTCCTCGACAACAAGTCGGCGGTGGCGATCCCGATCTCCCAATCGCCGGGCTCGAACGCGATCCAGATCTCGGACGAGGTCCGCCGCACCATGGCGGAGATCAAGCGGACCATGCCGGAGGGCGTCGATTACCAGATCGTCTACGACCCGACGCAGTTCGTGCGCGCCTCCATCGAGGCCGTGATCCACACGCTGCTGGAGGCCATCGCCCTCGTCGTGCTGGTGGTGATCCTGTTCCTGCAGACGTGGCGGGCGTCGATCATCCCGCTGCTCGCCGTGCCGGTCTCCATTGTCGGCACCTTCGCGGTGATGCACGTCTTCGGATTCTCGATCAACGCGCTGAGCCTGTTCGGCCTGGTGCTCGCCATCGGCATCGTCGTCGACGACGCGATCGTGGTGGTCGAGAACGTCGAGCGCAATATCGAGAGCGGCCTGTCCCCGCGGGAGGCCAGCTACCAGGCCATGCGCGAGGTCTCGGGCCCGATCATCGCCATCGCCCTCGTGCTCGTCGCTGTCTTCGTGCCGCTGGCCTTCATCAGCGGGCTGACCGGCCAGTTCTACAAGCAGTTCGCCCTGACCATCGCGATCTCGACGGTGATCTCGGCGATCAACTCGCTGACCCTCTCGCCGGCGCTGTCGGCGCTGCTGCTGAAGGACCACCACGCGCCGAAGGATCGCCTGACCCGCGTCCTCGACCGGCTCCTCGGGTGGTTCTTCCGCCGGTTCAACCGCGCCTTCGGGCGGGCCTCGGACGGCTACGGCCGCGGCGTCGGCTTCGCGGTGTCGCGCAAGACCGTGATGATGGTCCTATACGTCCTGCTGGTCGGACTGACCGGCGGCCTGTTCCGCCAGATCCCGGGCGGCTTCGTGCCCGGGCAGGACAAGCAGTACCTCGTGGGCTTCGCGCAGCTGCCCGACGGCGCGACCCTCGACCGGACGGAGGAGGTCATCCGCCGCATGAGCGAGATCGCCCTCAAGGAGCCCGGCGTCGAGAGCGCCGTCGCCTTCCCGGGCCTCTCGATCAACGGCTTCACCAACAGTTCCAACTCGGGGATCGTGTTCTCGACGCTGAAGCCGTTCGACGAGCGCAAGGACCCGTCCCTCAACGGGGCGGCGATCGCGCAGTCGCTGAACAAGAAGTATGCCGCGATCCCCGAGGCCTTCATCGCGATGTTCCCGCCGCCGCCGGTCAACGGCCTCGGGACGATCGGCGGCTTCAAGCTGCAGATCGAGGACCGCGCCGGCCTCGGCTACGAGGCGCTGAACGACGCCACCAAGGCGTTCATGGCCAAGGCCGCCCAGGCACCGGAACTCGTCGGTCTGTTCTCGAGCTTCCAGATGAACGTGCCGCAGCTCTTCGCCGACATCGACCGGACGAAGGCACGTCAGCTCAACATCCCGGTGACGGACGTCTTCGACACGCTGCAGATCTATCTCGGCTCGCTCTACGTGAACGACTTCAACAAGTTCGGCCGCACCTACTCGGTGCGCGTCCAGGCCGACGCCCCGTTCCGGGCCCGATCTGACGACGTCGGCCTCCTGAAGGTCCGGGCCGGTTCGGGCGAGATGGTGCCGCTCTCCGCCCTGCTGCGCGTCCGCCAGAGCGCCGGACCGGAGCGGGCCATGCGCTACAACGGCTTCCTGTCCGCCGACATCAACGCCGGCGCGGCGCCCGGATACTCGTCGGGCCAGGCCCAGGCGGCTGCGACGCGGATCGCGGCCGAGACGCTGCCGCGGGGCTTCGCCTTCGAGTGGACGGATCTCACGTACCAGGAGTTCATCGCGGGCAATTCCGGGATCTGGGTCTTCCCGCTGGCGCTGCTCCTGGTCTTCCTCGTGCTCGCCGCGCAGTACGAGAGCCTCGCCCTGCCGCTCGCCATCCTGCTGATCGTGCCGATGGGCCTGCTCGCCGCCATGTTCGGCGTGTGGCTGTCGGCGGGCGACAACAACGTGTTCACGCAGATCGGCCTGATCGTGCTCGTCGGGCTCTCGGCCAAGAACGCCATCCTGATCGTGGAATTCGCGCGCGAGCTCGAGTTCGCCGGGCGGACCCCGCTCCAGGCGGCGATCGAGGCGAGCCGCCTCCGGCTGCGGCCGATCCTCATGACGTCGATGGCCTTCATCATGGGCGTGCTGCCGCTGGTCACCGCGACCGGCGCCGGATCGGAGATGCGCCGCGCGATGGGCGTCGCGGTGTTCTCCGGCATGATCGGCGTGACCGCCTTCGGGCTGTTCCTGACGCCGGTCTTCTACGTGCTGCTGCGTCGTCTGAGCGGCAACAGGCCGCTCAAGCACCACGGCACTCCCGCAGGGACGACCGCGCCGGTCCCGGCGGCTCCCGATCACGGCCTTCCGTCAGGCGCGCCGCTGCCACAGGCCTGACAGGGCCCGCCACGCCGGCGCCAGCACGAATGTCGTCAGCGGGATCAGGGCTCCGCCGACGACCAGCCCGATCACGCCCGACACCGTCGCGGTGACGAGCCACGCGACGAGGCCCGCGGCGAACGGCACGCGCGCCGCAGCGGCCTCCGCCATCGCGTGGGCGGCGTGGGCCGGCGCCGACAGGCCGTAGGCCTCGAGCCCGTGCATGAGGATCCCGCCGCCGACCCAAATCATCGCCGCCGTCCCGATGATCGCCAGGATCGTGAGCAGGATCGGCATGCCCCTGACCACGCCGCGGCCGAGCCCGCGGATGAGATTTCCGACCGGCGGGCCGGCGGTGCTGCGGGCGAGGGCGAGACCGGCATCGTCGGCCTTCACGATCAGCGCGACCACACCGTAGACGCCCGCGGTGATGCCGACGGCGACGATGGCCAGCACCGCCGCGCGCATCCAGAAGCTGCCCTCCGGCAGCGTCGCGAGGGTGATGGCCATGATCTCGGCCGAGAGGATGAAGTCGGTCTTGATGGCGCTCGCCACGCGGCGGTCTTCGCGGGCCTGATCGCCGCCGGCGCCACCCTCCTGGTCCGCCTCGTCGCCGTGCCCGTGATGGGCGAACACGGCCTCGTAGACCTTCTCGGCGCCCTCGAAGCTCAGGTACGCGCCGCCCAGCATGAGGAGCGGCGTGATCGCCCAGGGGGCGAAGGCGCTGAGCGCCAGGGCACCCGGCAGCAAGAAGAGGATCTTGTTGCGCAGCGACCCGAGGGCGATCCGGCCGACGATCGGCAGTTCGCGCTCCGCGGCGAAGCCGACGACGTAGCGCGGCGTCACGGCCGCGTCGTCGATGACGACGCCGGCGGCCTTGGTGCCGGCCCGCGCCGCTTGGCCGGCGACGTCGTCGAGGGAGGCCGCCGCGGCCCTGACCATGAAGGCAACATCGTCCAGCAGGGCGATCAATCCGACGCTCACCCGTCTCCCCTCATCCGTGACCGGTCCGCCAGAGAGACGATCCGCGGGAGGATTTGATCCCTGACGGATGAAATTCGGCGCGCCCGACCTTCGGCGGGACGATCCTGCCGACGCTCGCTCGGGCCTAGCGGAGCGCCAGGGCGTCGAGCCATCCGTGCGCGGCGGCGTAGCGGATGATCTCCGCGCGCGTGCGCAGGCCCAGCTTCTCGGCGGCCCGCGCCTTGTAGGTCTCGATGGACTTGACGCTGAGATCGAAGCGCCGCGCGATCTCCTTGTTGCTGAATCCCTGCGCGATCAGCCGGAGCACGTCGGTCTCGCGCGGGCTCAGGGCCTCGGCCGACGGCTCGGTGTCCCCGCCCTGAGTCGGGGTCGCGGGATGCGCCATGGCGTGGCTCGCCACCGAGGGGTCGAGGTAGATCCCGCCCGCCGCGACGGCGCGGACCGCGCGGAGCAGGTCCTCCGCGGCCGAGCGCTTGAGGAGGTAGCCCCGGGCCCCCGCCTTGAGCAACGGCTGGACGTAGGCCGCGTCCTCGTGGACCGTCAGCACCAGCACGCGCGTCCGCGGGCACGACCCGGCGACGCGCTCGGTGAGCTCCAGGCCGTTGAGACCCGGCATCGAGACGTCGACCACGGCGACGTCCGGGTCCGCGGCGTGGATCATCGGCAGCGCCTCGCTGCCGCTGGTGGCCTCGCCGACCAGCTCGATCTCCGGGTCGGCGTTCAGGAGCGTCCGGATCCCCGCGAGGACGATGGGGTGGTCGTCGGCCAGGGCGACGCGGATGCGGTCCGTCATTCGCTTCTCCTCAGGTCTCGGGATGGTGCGGGATCGGGATGGTGACGAACAACGTCGTGCCGATGCCCGGAGACGATTCCAGCGTGAGGGTCCCGCTCAGGAGCGACAGCCGCTCGCGGATGCCCGACAGGCCGAGCCGCAACTTGGCCGGCGTCTCGCCGCTGGCGCGCTCGCGCAGGTCCTCGGTGACGAAGCCGATGCCGTCATCCTCGATGACGACCCGCATCTCGCCCGGACGCTTCTCCAGCGAGACGCTGACGCTCGCGGCCCGGGCGTGCTTGAGGACGTTCGTGAGTGCCTCCTGCACGATCCGGTAGACGGCGGTCTCGATCGCGGCCGGCAGCCGGGTCGCCTCGCTCAGGAATTCCAGATCCGCGCGGATCCCGTGCCGCTGGCTCCAGTCGCGCAGCAGGGTGGCCAGAGCCTCGCGCAGGCCGAGATCGTCGAGGGCGGTCGGCCGCAGGTCGACGGCGGCCCGGTGGATGTCGCGACCGATCTCGCCGGCGAGGGATTGCAGCCACTCCACCTGCCGGCCAGCCTCGGCCGTGGCCCCGCGTGCCAGGAGCCGCTCCATGCTCTTGAGGCCCAGCGACAGGCCGGTCACCGTCTGGCCGACCTGGTCGTGCAGTTCGCGGGCGATCCGGCGCTGCTCGTTCTCCTGGGCCTCGCCGAGGCGGCGCAGCAGCGCGAAGCGCTCGGCCTCCGCGCGCTTGCGCGGCTCGATGTCCGACACCACGCCGTAGATCAGCCCGGCCGGAGTATGCTCGTGGAGCTGCGGCACGCGGCCGGCGACCCGCACCCAGCGCGGGTCCCCATCACCCTGGATCACGCGGAACTCGACGTCGAGCGGGGTGTCCTCGGCGAGGCTCCGGTGCAGGGCCTCGCTCAGGCGCCCGCGATCCTCGGGATCGACAGCCTGCAGGACGGTGTCGGCGTCCACATCGCTGTCGCGCCCCTCCGCGGCCGCCGTCCACCCGAGGAGATCGGCTGCGCGGGCCGAGCCGGTGACCCGGTGCGCGACCGTGTCCCAGCGCAGCGTGCCGAGTTCCGCGGCCTCGGCGGCCACGGCGCCCTGCTCCTCGCTGGAGCGGAGGGCGAGGGAGAACCGGGCTTGCTCGCCCGCCCTGCGCTGCGCCATGTCTCGGCCTACCAGTCCCACCAGTGCGAGGGCGAGGCCGATGCTGACGAAGCTGCCGCCGCCCAGCACGACGTAGGACCGCGACACCGGCGCGTTGAGCGTCGCGACCGGCATGCCGAAATGCACTGACCAGCCGCCGGTATGCTTCAACGTCCGGTAGACCACCTCGACATTCGCGCCTTCCAGCGTCGGTCCGGTGTAGAAGCCGTTCGGGGCGTGCCGGATGGCCGCCTGGAGCGCCGGGTTCGCCGGGTGGCCGAGTTCCTCCACCTCGGCCCGGGTTCGGGCGATCGTATTGCCCTCCGCGTCCACGATGGTGCCGACCCAGCCCTCGGGGGCGCCGGCGTCGCGCAGGATCGAACTCACCGCATTGGTGGCGAGCCGGATCGACAGGACGTAGCGCAGCGTGCCGTCGCGGATCACCGGCACGCGCAGGGCCACGAGGCGCTTGCCCGAGATCGATCCGGCCGGGCCGATCCCGCCGATCACGGGCTGCCGCGTGCGCACCACCGCGTCGAAGCTCGTCCGGTCCGAGGTCGGTCCGAGTTCCTCCTCGAGGGAGCGGAGCAGGTTGACGATCTGGGCGCCGTCCGGTCGGGCGAGCTCCACCGTCTCCCAGAGGGGGTGCGCCTGCCTGAGCCGCTCGGCCTCGGCGTAGAAGGCCGCGAGGTCCGGCCGGTCGAGGGTCGCGGAGGCCGCCTCGGCCTCAAGGACAGCGATCTGGGCAGCGATGTCGGAGGCGACGCGCTCGGCGACCCGGGTCGCGCTGGCGACGGCGGCGTTTCGGGCGAGGTCGCGCTGCTGCTGCGCCATCAGCGTCGCGACCCAGCCGCTCAGCAGCAGGACGGGAATCGCGGCCGCGAGGGCGAGGGCGACGAAGGTGCGGCGGCTGCCGCGGCTGAGCTGGGGCTCGGGCCCCCGGATGGCTTCGCGGGGTCGGACGGTCATGCGTCCGTGTGCGGGCACGCTGCGCGTCGGTCCGCACCTGCCGCCCATCGCTCGGACGGCCTGACCACCCTACCGCGCCGTCCCGAGCGCATCGTCGCCCGCCTCCCCAATCACCGCATCGCCTTGGAAGTCCCCCGCTCTCGTACGGGAAAGTCGCCCCGCCGTCAGGCCGGGGATGCGGGGTCGGACGCGGCATTGCCGTCGCAGAGGGTCGATCCGGGCAGCATCCGGGCCGGGTGCGGCATCCGCGTCGCCACCGCCCACGATGAGCCGTCGTAGCCCTCGAACCAGGCCCGGCGCTCGCGCGACTCGCCTGGATACGGACAGGCATCGCGGGGCCGACCGACGGAGCGCGCGCGGGCGCCCTGTTTGACGATGTCCATGAGCATGGGCGCTGATCTCTCCGGCTGCTCGGGAGCATGTCCCGCCCGGTCAGAAGCGCCGAGATCGAACAGCCGAGCAAGCTGTTTCGAACCGGGATATCGCTCACACCGACGCGTGTCGGGCTTATCCCGACACGCGTCGGAACGATGAACGGTTGACCATTGCACGAAAGTGGCACCGGACCTTGAGGTACTTGCGCCGATCCATCCGAATGCCGCGCGGAAGGCTATCAGATCCTCGCGTCGTCAAGCGCGAGGAAGACCGGGCGCGGCTCGGCGCAGGACGCTGTCCGGAAAGCCGCGATGGCCCGGCCTCGCGGACCGGACGGCCAGCCTAGTAGTAGGCGCAGCCGTAGCCGGCCGGTGCGTAGCGGTAGCCGTAAGGCCGCCCGTAGGCCGCCTCGTAGAGACCGGGGCGGGCGGCGCCCGCCGCGAGGCCCAGGCCGGCGCCGGTCGCGAAACCCAACCCGCGGTGACTGCCCCAGCCACCGTAGCGATACGCGTAGGGCCGGTAACCGTAGCCGGCGGGGCGGAAGTGGACGCCGCGGTATCCGCGATACCCACGGTGCCGCCGGTAGTGCCGGTGGAGACGGTGATGCCGATGGCGGTGCAAACCGTGGCGTCGCCCCCTCCAGGCACCGTGGCCGAGATGGTGGGGCCCATGATGGAAGCCGCGGCCGTGGGGCCGCGCCTCACTCGACGGCGCGAACAGGACGAGGCTGGACAGCGCCGTGAGGGCGATCGCAAGACGTTTCATGGGTCTGCTCCAGAGACGGTGAAGGACGTCCGCGCGGATCGGACCCGATGCCGGATCCGGACGCGCGGCGCGGTCTGTCGGGGTGGCGATGCCGGCCGCCATCGCCGGCCACCGCTCGTCCCCTGAGGGGGCCGTCGGCGGGTCGCCGCCGGTCGCTGCCCCGCACCCTCATCTGTGCCGTCGCGGGCCGATCAGCAGTCGGAGAGATCGGCATTCGTGTCAGGGTCGGCCCGACATGCCCGGGCGCCCGGCCTGGATTAGCTTGGCCGTGGGCATTCGCGCTCGCGCCAGAGGGGGACGGCATGAGGAAGGCGTTGGGGCTGCCGGTGCAGCGGGCGCGATCTTGGTACCGGCGCTACGGACGCCTGGGGGAAGCGCAGACATCGCGACCCGTCGTTTCGGGCCCGCACGTCGCCCGCGGACGGATGCTGGAGGACTGGGCGCGGCTGGGGGGCGGTCTACTCACACCCGAATCCGCCGATGCACCGCCTGCGGAGAGCCGCGCGCCGACCGAGCGGCGGTCCTCCGCCGCCTCGATCAGTCCGACGGGCTGAAGACGGCGTCGCCCACGAAAATCATCTCGTGGTCGATCTCGGGGGGATTCTTCTGGGAGCCGTAGGCGAAGAACAGGCGCCGGGTCCGGCCATCCGCTGTGATCAGGGTGAGCGTGTGGCGATCGAGGGCGTAGTGGCCGCCCTCCGGCGCGCGCCGACGGCCGATCGCCGTGCCGACCCCGGTGCTGGCCCCGGAATTCGTCGCGCCGACCGAGCCGCCGCGGCCGTAGCTCCCGTCCGCGTGGAAATCGTAGCGGCTCTCCACGGCGATCGCCACGTCGCCCCCCAGGGCGGTGTTGCCGCCGCCCGACAGCCGCCGGTACGCCCGCGCCACGCGCTCGCCCGAAGCGGCCGGGAAGGCCCGGAAGAAGCTGCCGTCGCCGAGGGCGTAGTCGCTGGCACGGCCGCGCCCGTCCGTCAGCACGAAGCCGGCCCCCTTGGCGGTCCACCGCCCGAACCGCTTGGGTCGGGCGCCCCGCTCGGCGGCGAGGTCCACGTCTTCCAGCGCGGTGTCGTCGATCTCGTAGTAGGTGCCGTCGCGCAGGAAGATCAGCGGCTCGAAATCGATCGTCATGAGACCACCGACGCCGAATCCCGTGGTCGACCGGAAGTACACGCCCTCGACCGAATCCCAGTTGGCCGCGTGGCGCGGGGGTTCGGGCGCGGCCGGCGCGGCCGGGCTCTCCGCGGCCGACGGCGGCTTCGGGCCCGCGCGTCCGGCCCGGTCCTTCGGCACCAGCCCGTCGTCAGTCAGCGCCAGGGTCCGCAGCGTCGCGACCGGGATGAACTCCTTGGACAGGCCCGCGAGGAAGCGCGGCAGCACGCCGAGCCGCTTGGCCGCCTGCCAGCCGGCATGGTGGAGCACGGCACGCAGCTTGACCTGCTCGGCGAAAGCTGCGCGCGCGGCCGGCTGGGACAGGGGCGGCCGCTCCGCCATCGGGGCCACGAACCGGCTCCGGATCGCCCGCAGGGCCGACGGGCTCGGCTCGATTGTCGCGTCGTTGGCGACCATCCATTGCAGGGCGATGAAGGCAGTGAGCACGTCGCCCGCATCGTCCGGCCGCAGGGGCGTCCCGTCGAGGAAGCCGCGGAAGACGGAGTCGTAATCGTGCCGGGCGAGTTCCCGCGCCGTCTCGTCCGCGGCGATCGGGTTCGCCGCGCGCTGGTCGCGCACCGCCCGTACCACCGTGGCGGCCCTCAGGTCGGGCGTGGAGGCGTAGGGCAGGGCCGGACCCTGCGCCTCGGCCGCCTGCGCCCGTGCCGACGTCGCTGACGCGGCTATCGCCACGCTCGACAGCGGGACGGCTGACAACCCGAGGCCGAACAGCGCGGCCGCGCGCCAAATCGCATGTCGCATCATCGCCGCCGCCACGCCTTGAGGAGCATCAGCAGGCCCTGCAGCCCGGTGAGCAATAGTGTCAGGGCCATGAAGGGCAGGAATGGGATCAGCAGCCAGCCCGTCATCGTCAGCGTGTAGAGCAGGTCGCCGATATCGTGTCCGGCTACCGGGCACGGGTGCGTGCCCGCCTCGTTCACCGTGCATCCGGTCAGGCTCGTCAGCGTGAGGCCGAGGGCGAAGGGCAGGACCGGCAGCCACGTGATCAGCAACAGGATGAGGATCACGCGCCGGCGTCGCCGGGACGGGCTCGGCCGCGCCGTGCTGTGGATGTTCATCGGTCAGAGTCCTGCACACAGGCGCCGGTCCGCGAGGCATGCGGAGGCCGGTCGCGCGACGCATCCTGCGCGGGCCCGGGGCGGCCGCGTCTCGCCGCGCCGCTCATGGCTGGCGGCGGTAGAGGCCGCGGAAGGAGACGTTGAGCCCTCCGCAGGCGAGGTTGTCGTCGACGATCAGCCAGGGGCCGACCCGGCGCAGCCAGACCTTGCAGTCGGAGGCGTCCCCGGTCTCGACGGGCAGCGCCCCGCTCTCGCCGACCGCGAAGCTCGCCGCGTCGCCCTGCGGCGCGACCGTGCCGGCGAATTCGCCGATATGGACCCCGCCGCGGCGTACCCGCTCCGGGTCGCCGGCACCCCATGTCGCGTCCCCCGCGAAAGTGAGCATCCCCGGCTTGTCGACCGGCTTGTCGCCCGGCGTGAAGCGGATGCGCGCCTCCGGCCGGGTCCAGGTGCCGAGCCAATCCGCCGGTGCGACGGTGCCCGACGGCTCGACGGCGACAGCTTCGGCCGGGAGCCAGCCGGACCGGCCCATATCGTCGCCCGCGCCACGATAGTGGGCGCAGACATAGGCGCCGCGCCGCTCGCCGAGAATGACGGGATCGGCGGTCACCAGGTAGGCGCGCTCGCGGCAGGCGGCGCTCGGGTCCGGGCAGTTGGCGCGGGCGAGTCCGTCCTTGACGAAAGCCGTGCGCCCCGGGGCGGTGATCCGTCCGAAGATCGGGGGCGGACCTGAGGCCAGCGACGGTGGCCGCCGGCACTCGTTCTCTTCCGCATGTGCCGGCCCCGCGAGCAGCGCGAGGGTGGCGAGCAGGATCGAGGGAGCGAGGGGCGAGAGACGCATCGGGCAAGCGCTTTCGATTTCGGGCCGGAGATCGGTCAGCGCATCGCCACCGAAGCGGCGACGCGGTCGGCCCGGTCCAGGGCGTCGGTGCGACCGGCGTCGGCGAAGCCCAGAACCCGCAGGTAGCGCTTGCCGTCGAACACCATCGTCTGCGTCACGCCGAGGGCGCGGCCGCTCTTGGTGTCGGTTTCGGTTCCGCGCAGCCGCACGACTACCGCCCCGCCGCGGCTGGACCGCGCCTCGTCGGTGACCTTCACGTCGGCGAAGTCCTTCTGCGACGCGAGCAGCCGGCGGGCGACCGCGACCTCCGCGCCCGATGGGACCGGCGCCTGACCGAGCGACGGCGCGACGACGATCACCGGCTGCTCGCGCTCGGGATCGACGTCTTTGGGGCCCTCGGTGAGGAGCAGGCTGCTGCCCGCGAAGACCGCGGCCGGACGGTAGCCCGCCATGTCGCCGACCGTGTAGGGCAGCGCCGCGACCTGATCGGTCAGGCCCGCCTTCGGCCGGAACGCGATGGTGCGGAGGGCCGCCTCGACGGCCGCGGCGGGCACCTGCCGGGCCGCCTTCTCGGGCACCTGCACGGTGACGAGCCCGGTCCCCGGGGCACCGCGCACGACGGCGACCCACTTCGCGTAGGTGAGGCCGTTGGCGGGCTGGGTGCCGCGCAGGACGAAGCCCTCGCCGCCCGCGACCGGCAGCGTCTCCGCCCCGCCCTTCACCCGGAAGCCCGTGGCGGCCAGCGCCTCGGGCGTGAACCGGCCGTTGATCTGGTCCCAAGCTTCCGGCGGCATCTCGACCAGGATGATCGAGGCGCCGGCCGGATGCTCGAAGCCGGCGAAGCGCCGGCTCACGCTCATCCCGGCCGGCGGCGTGAGGCCGAGGGCGCCGGCGGCCGGAAAGACCGGATCGGCGCAAGCCTCCGGGGCCGGTCCCGCGATCGCCAGCGGCGCCACGACCAAGCCGACCAGCAATTCGCGCCGCGCCGGTCGGCGCGGGCCAAGACGGGAGAGGACGCCGCGCAGGCGCTCGCGAACCGACATGGTCAACCTCCAGGTCAGGGGGGACGAAGGGGCGCGACGGTGAGACCGGCTACCGCGTCGCCACGCGGCTGATGACGAAGGTGTTGCCCGAGAACTGGACCTGCCCCGGCGCGCTCATGTGCTCCAGCATCAGGCGCAGGTTCCGGCCGAGCCGGGTGGAATCGGAGCGGGTCTCGTACCAGTACTCGGTGCTGGCCCCGCTCGCGCGCACCGGACGGTGGTGCTCGTAGCAGCGGAAGGCCGCCATGTACTCCTCGGCCGCCTGGACCTCCTGGTTCGAGAAGCCGTTCAGACGGACGACGTAGGCGCTGGGCAGGCCCCCGCAGCCCTCTGCGCCGGGCGCCGCCGTTACGGCGCCGCCGATTGGCGCGGGGTCGGGCGGCGCGGCGCCGGCATCGGCCCCGCGGCGGGGCGCGATGACGCCGTCGAGCTTCGCGGCGAGCGCGGCCGCGACGTCGGCGGCCACGGTCTTCGCCTCGGCGCCGACGCGCTCGAGCAGGCACTCGCGATCGCAGCCCTGGGGCAGGGGCGGCAGCTGGAGCCCGGCCACCTCGAACGACCCGAGCGACTGGCCGGTGCGGACGTTGAGGAGGCGGCCGGGGATACGGATCTCCGGCCTGACGATATCCGAGTAGGCGGATTTCGACGCCGACGCGTAGATCTGGAACACCGCCACCACGTCGAGAGGCGGGTTCTGGACCGCGCGGGCCACCTCGATCAGCTCGGCATCCCGACGGCGCACCCGGTTGGCCTGGGTGAAGCCCATCGCCACGGCGGTCTCGTCGTAGACGTTGTAGCCGCGCAGGTTCATCGTCTCGGACAGTTCGTGAATCACCCGCTGGAAGATGCGGTTGCCCCGCGGCACCGCGTCCTCGTCGGCGTCCTCGCCCATCACGACGATGTTGGGTTTGGTCTGTGCCCGGGCCGGTGCCGCGTAGGTGGATCCGAAAGCCAGGACGGCGAGGCAGGCAGCGCGGAACGCCGTGGTGCGGACGAGGGGCATCGGGATCCTCCAGGACATCGCGGGTCTCTCGGTGATCGGAGCGCGGGTGAGGGGGGCGGGCTTCATTCAGCGCATGGACGCGGCGTCGGCGCCGCGCCGAAATCGTCGAGGTCGAGATCAGTCCGCAGGCGCGGATCGGCCGAGTCCGTGCAGGTGTGATCCGCCACCGGAAGGACGAAGCGCAGGGCGCCGCTGCGGGCGGGCGCGATCAGGCTGACCTCCACCCTGCGGTTCACCCGTGACAGGGGCGCGTCGGGATCCTTCGGTCGCGCGGGTCCCCAGCCGTGGACGCGCAGGCGCTCCGGCGCGAGGCCGTAGGTCTCGACGAGATGCGCCTTCACGGCGCGGGCCCTGGCCAGGGAGAGGCGGCGATTGTAGGCGCGGCCGCCGGCGGCGTCGGTGTGACCGGCGATCAGGAAGGCGTGACCGGCCAGGGGCTGGGCGCGCAGGGCCTCACCGAGCGGTTCGAGCTGGATCCGGGCTTCCGGCGTCAGGCGGGCGCTGTCGTAGGCGAAGAATACGGTGAGATCGACCGCCCGTGCCGGAACGACCCGCACCGCGGGGCCGCCGTCGTCGGGGCTGATCGTCAGCGGACGCGCGGGTGCGCCCGGATCGCCGTCCGCGAACGGCGCCAGCGACCGGATGATCGCGGTGGCGCTCGGATTCGTGGCCCGCGCCTCCTCGGCCTGCGCCCGGTCCGCGACCGGGTCCGGCGGCGGGGCCGCCGCGTCCGGTTGTGCGGCCCGGGCACCCGGCACCTCGGTGAGCGGGTTCGCCCGGGCGGGCACGACCAGAGCGAGGCCGATGGCGAGCAACAGGCCCGAGCGGCCGAGGCGCGTCCGCGCGGCGCGTGGCAGATCGTGGGTCCGCATCGCTTCCCTCTCCGAATGCCGGGCCTCGCTGCGGCCCCTCTCACCCCGTTCATGGTCGACCCAGAGCGATTTCCGTCGCGAGGCGGAGCGGTTTTCGACGACGGCGCTCAGCGCCCCCGCAGGATGGCGTTCATCCCGGCCGGATCGAGCGGTCCGTCGGTCGCCGGCCTGGGCTGCGGCGCCGGGCCGGGTGCAGGCGGGACCGGCCTGCCCCCCGGATCGACGGCGGCGACCGGTCGCCCCTGGGCCGCCGCGATCCGCGCGAGGATCGGGCTCCGGCCCAGGATGGCGGAGAGCCGGGTCGCACTGTTGAAGCTCGTCGGATCCTTCGGATCGAGGCCGCCCTCCTTGTGGAGCGCGATGCCGGCGACGGACGCCTCGAACATCAGCGACCCGGAAGAGCCGCCGAGGGTGTCGCAGCGGTGGCGCAGGTCCGGACCCTCCGCCTGATCCTTCACGGCGAAGCAGCGGAAGCGGCTCATCACCTTCGGACGCCCGAGGGGATGGTGGATGACCAGCATCGAGCGGTTGGCCGTCACAGGCTCGCCCGAGAGCCGCGCGGCGCCGTAGGTCGCGGTCGGATTGCCGGCGACCCGGGCGAGGGCGAAGTCGAGGCGCGCATCGTACTCGACGGGTTTCGGGTCGATCTCGAACCGTCGGGAGCCCTTCCCGTCAAGGGTCAGGTAATCCATCAGGATCGACGCTTTGACCGGGTGCAGGTCGCCCGATTGCGGCAGGCAGTGGTGGTTGGTCAGCACGTAGTCGCCCGGCAGGAGCGTCCCCGTGCAGGAGGCACCGACCTGCTGACCGGTGCGGCCGTTCTGGAGCACGATGTCGACGCGGCCGATCGGCCGAGCGAGCGCCGCGAGGCCGTCCTTCGGGTCGAGTTCGCTGACCGGCTCGAAGGCGCCCTTGTTCTGGTCGACATAGGCCGCCGCGTCGCCGGTCGTCTGACGCAGGGGCAGCTGCGCCCGGCCGTAATCGGCGGGATCGAAGCCGACGCTCTGCGCCCGCGCGGCGTCGCCGCGGCCGAGCACGATCAGCGCGCAGGCTGTTCCCAGCAGGAGAGGGCCTTTCCGGCGGATCGAGATCATCCTCTCCCTCCTCGCGGTGCGGGGCTCCGGCCGGTGCTCGCGGCGTCGATCGACAGCATTCGGGACACGTCGGGCTCCCATCAGCGCGTCAGGGCGTGGACCAGACGGCCGGCCGACGCGGGGCCCCCGGCCTCCGGAACGGCCTGGACCGTGTAGACGAGGTTCTGCCGCGCGCCCTCGCGCAGGAAGTAGCCGAGAGTGCCGTCCGCCAGCCGGATGGCGGGAAGGGCGGCGTCGCGCAGTTCCGCCCCGACCTGCACGCGCAGACCCGGCTCCGCACCGATGGCGAGCCCGCACAGATCCGGCGTGAGCCGGCTCGCGGCCAAGCGATCGCCCGCCTCCGCCCGCACCGGACGCCGCTCGGGCGGATCAGCCCCGAAGGCCACGCGCCGGCAGGAGGAGCCCGCCGGGGCACGCAGCTCCGCGACGTGGACCCGCTGCGCGATCCGGGCTTCGGTCCCGGCCGGCGTCTCGTCGGGAACGGCCGGCGCGTCGCGCCGCGGGTCGCCCTCGGGGCCGGGCCTCGTGGCCCCGAGAGCGAGCACACCGGCGAGGCCGGCCGCCGCGACGGCGCCGGCCGGCAGCGCCAGACGTCGCCATCGCGGCGGCGGCGAGGCGGCGGCTTGCTGCGGTCGCTGAGGGGCCGCCAGCCCGGCCAGGGCCGCGGGCACGCTGTCCGATGGCAGGAGCCTCACGTCTCGGCCGAGGTCGCGCAGGGCGGCCTCGGCCTCGGCGCGCTGCGGCCCCTCGGGCAGGAGGACGGCCAGCGCGGCGCCCGGAGCCTCGGCGATCAGCGAGGTGCAGCGCGCGATCTTGTCGAGCAGCGCGTAGTCGCCGGGCAGGACCGAGAGGTCGAGATCGACCGCGCCGGTCGCCCAGAGGATGAGGTCGGCCTCTGCCGGTGTCGCGGCCAGCGGGTGGCCGCTCTCGACGAGGCCGTGCGCCAGGCACACCGGGACTTCCCAGGAGCGTCCGGCATCGAAGGAGCCCGACAGCCGCAACTCGTGGGGCTCGGGCGGGCGGCCCATCCATCGGGCGAGCGGGCCGCCGGCACCGCAGAGCCGCGCGTAATCGGCCGACCAGGGTAGCGGCCGGTAGTCGCCGTCCGCGAAGGCAGCCGGGGCCGGAAGGCCGGGGCGCGGCCTGAGCGCGCGCAGTACCAGCGGTCCGCGGGTCGTGGGCACCACGACGAGGATGGCCGGACGCGTCATGCCCGAGCCGGCCCTCCGGACCCGGACGGGCCCGGACGGGTCCGCCTCCTGTCCCACCGGTTCGTCAAAGCAGGAACACCGCGCAGGCCGGGTCGCGCAGCATGCGGCCGAGGAGGGCCGCATCCGGCACGGCAGGGTCGAGGGCGAGCACGACCGCGCCCTCGGTCGCCGCGCCGAGGTCGAGCCGTGCCGTCTCGTCGTCGAGCCACGCCTCGATCACCCGCGGCATCTGCCCGGCCTCGCCGCGCAGGACGAGGAGCGGCGGCGCGCCGTCCGCGGCCTCCAGGATCTCCAGCGCGTAGGCGCCGACCCGGCGTCGGACGATCGCGCCGTCCGAGGCGGCCGCGGCGAGCGGCGCGTGGGCCAGCGCCACCGCGCCGAGCATCGTCCTGTAGCGGCGGCCGGTCGTGGGGTCGCTGCGGATCGCCCGTACCGTCGCGAGGTCGACGGGGCCGTGGGGCGCCCGGGTCGCGTGGGCCCAGAGCCTCGCGTGGTCCGGCCGGGCGCTCGCCTCTGCATCGCGCAAGCCATCGCGCACGAGCGCGCGGGCCGCGTGGATCTCGGCGAGGAGCCGCGCCGCATCGCTCACGCGGCGGCCTCCCTGGCATAGGCCGCCGCGAACGCGACCGCGAAGATGCCGCGATCCGCCGGGAACAGCGCGTCCAGCGGCCGTTGGTGGGCGAGGCCGTCGAGCGACCGGTTCAGGTCGGCCGCCGCCTCGGCGAGGCGCAGCAAGGCTGGCTCCGCGGCGGCGAAGCCTGCCGAGAGACCCTCCCGATCGTCGAAGCCGGCGCGGCGGACGCGGTGCAGGTCCGCCTCGGCGGCCTCCAGCGCGGATCGGACCGCCTCGGGCAGCGCGTCGCGGTCGGCGATCCGGAGCGCCGCCGCGATGCGGAGCATCCGGGTGAGATGGGCAGCGAGCAGTCCCGCGCGCGCGCGCAACGCGCCGTAGCTCTCGGCCTCCAGACAGCTCGCGCGCTCGGCGATGTCGGCGCCGCCTCCGCCGCGGCGGAGGCGGTTGGCGATGCCGGACTGAACCCGGCCGAAGCTCACGGCCCTGAGCGTCGTCAGCGGGCGGGTGCGGTGGTAGGGCTCGAGGCGCAGGAAGTCGGTCAGATCCTCTCGCTCGGCGCCGGTGAGGATCTTCGGGCCCTGCGGCCAGTCCGCCAGGAGGGTCGCCAGCGCCGCGGCGGGCTCGGCGGCCGCGAGATCGCCCAGTGCCGCGTCCAGCCTCTCGTCCCAGCCCTCGTGAGCGTCGAGGGCCGCGGGCGTCGAGAGGGCCTCGAGACCGTCGAGAAGGTGGCCGGCCGCCTCGAAGGTCACGAAATGCTCCGCGACCGTACGGAAGCCCGGCCGCTCGCCCGTCGCCATCTCGGTGCACCAGAAATCCAGGATGTCGTCGTCCGTGACGGACCGGCGCCCGCCCAGGAAGGTCAGCAGCGCCCGGAAGCGCCGTTCCAGCGGCGCCAGCGGCAGATGGGCGGTCCGGTAGGCGGCGAGATGCCGGGCCAGGCGCTTGGCCAGGATGGCCGCGCTGTCGGGGTCAGGCGCGGCGGCGAGTTCGTCGAGCCAGCTCGCCACGGTGGCGAACTGCGCCAGATCCTCGGCGGTGAGCACGAACTCGGCGAGCGCGAGGAGCCGGGCGAGCCCGGCCCAGCTGGTGGACCAAGCGGTGCCGAGCACGGGTCCGCGGTCGTCGACGGCCGGGCCGTCGCCGAACCGCGCCGCGAGGGCGGCCGGTCGCGCGAGGCCCGGATCGAGGGCGAGGGTGATGAGATCGCGCCCGTCGCGGGCGCCGGTCGCCCCGGCCAGAGCCGCGAGGGCGTGGGCGAGGTCCCACACGGGCTTGTCGCGGTTCGGTCGCACGGCACCGGTGACCACGCGGGCGAGCCAGGCACGGTCGGCGCGGGAGAGATCGCGGCCGTCGCCGACATTGGCGAGGTCGGCCGCGCAGCGCTCGTCGTATCCGCCCGTCATGCGCCTCCCGGTCGCGGGCTGCCACGCAACCCCTTGGGATCGTTCGATTCGCCTTATGGTTACCTCGCGACCGGCCATCCGTCGACCTCCGGCAGCCATCCGGGCGCCACCCGTCCGATCTGTGCGAACCAGACGCTGTTCTGAGTCCGTCGCTCCGCCTCAGCGGACCACGATGCGCGCGGTGGCCTCGGTGACCCCGGGGGTGGCCCGGATCCGGTCGAGGAGGTCCAGCACGTCCGGTGGCTGGAGAAGGCGCGCCTCGCCGGCCGCGCCCGGCGCCGCCGCCAGCCACCGCGCGGCGAGTTCCGGCGGCAGGCCGCCCGGCACGCCGAAGCAGGCGAACAGGTTCTCGAACGCTTCCCCCGCCACGATCTCGTCGAGGCCGTAGCCGCGCGGGTAGCGCCGCGACTCTCCCGGTGTGAGGGCCAGCTGCGAGGCGGCGTTGTCGCGCACCGGAAGGGCGACGAAGGCGGTCTCGTCGGGCGCGACCACCCAGCAGTACAGGTTCTGCGCGACCCGGGACTCGATGCGCATCTCCAGGCGCTGACCGGCCGCGAACGGCGTGGCGGCGGCCGCCACCGAGAGGCGGCCGGCATCCGTGCGCGCCGTGGCGGCGAGGTGGTCGAGAAAGGGCCGCGGGACGGGATCGCAGCCGAGGCCCTCCGTGGCGATGCGGCGTTGCCCCGTCGGGGCCAGCACGGCGCCGTCGCGCTGGAACTCGACCTCCAGCCAGGATTGCCGGTCGTGATCGGTGCGGAAGCGGCCGCGCGCCGTGATGGGGCCCGCGCACCCTGTGCCGGGCGGCCGGCGGCGCACGTCGAGGCGCGCGCCGCGGAGCACGCGGTTGGCCGACCGGGCCTCCGCGTCGAGAGCGATGACGAGGCGGTCCGTGAGGGCGCCCGCGCAGGTCGAATGGCCACCCTCCGCCACGAACGGGCAGACTTCGACGGCGGCGGCGCTCGGTACGGCCTGCGCCAGGGCCTTCACCGCGCCGTCGAAGACAGCGTCGACGTCGGCCACGCCGGCACCGACGTGGATTGGTACAACCAGAGGCTCGCTCGTCGCCTTGCAGGCGGCGCTCTGCGTCACGGCCTGGAGCCGGATAGAGGCGGTCTCGCCGGCCCGACGGGGCTCGACCAGGAACACGGCGGCGTCCCCCGCGAAGGCCGACCGGATCTGCGCCTCCGCCTCCGCGCCCGACAGGCCCGTCGTGCCCTCGCGCAGGGCCTTGATCCGCACCACGTCGGCCGCCGCCGCGAGCCTGACCCGACCCGTTGCCTGGAGCCGGGTCTCGACGGCGAGGCGCACCTCCTCGGACTGCTCGCGCGACAACGCCGTCTGGCCGGGCTCGACTCCCACGACCGCGAGCGTGAAGTCCGGACGGCCCGCACAGGCCGCCACCGCGTCGAGGAACGGTGTCAGCGCCTGCGTGGCGGGATCGGCGCGCGCCGCCGCCGGGGCGAGCAGTAGCGCGGCGAGGAGGAGGCGCCTCATTCGGTCTCGTTGGCCCGAGCGTACTGGTCGAGGGCGCGGACGAAGACGGGGTTGAAGCGACCGTCGAGGGCGCCGGTGTAGTAGTCCGCGTCCTTGATCGCGCGCTGCACCGAGCGGATCGTCTCGGGCTTCAGCTTCTGGGCGGCGGTGTCGGTGGCCGAGACCGAGGCGGCGCCGAGTTCCCCGTGCTTGAGGGCGCGCATCACCATGTCGGCGGAGCGCACACCGGGGAAGTACCGCCCGAAGCCGTTGTCGATCAGCGTCGCCATCGTGGCCATGGCGACCGGGTCGCCCCGGTCCGCCGCCTGCCGGAAGAGGTCGAAGCCCTGGCGCAGGTCCTTCGGGAAGCCGTAGGCGCCCGTCGCGTAGTGCGGCACGAGCTTGCTGATCGAGGCGACGTCGCCCCCGGCCACGGCGCGGCGATACAGGGCGACCGCCTGCGCCTCGTCCTTCGGGATGCCGTTGCCGTATTCCAGCATCCGGGCCGCGTTGGCGAGCGCGACCACATTCCCGCCTTCGCCCGCCTGCCGGTAGAGGCGGAACGCCTCGGCCTGCTGGCGCTTCACGCCCTGGCCGTTCTCGTAGAGGGCGGCGAGGTTGTTCAGCGCCGACACGCTCCCGGCCTTGGCAGCGCGGTCGTAGGCGGCGAAGGCCTCCTTGTAGCGGTCGGCCCGGTCGTAGGCGCGGCCGAGCTGGTAGGAGAGGCGGCGCAGGTCCGGATAGGCGGCCGCAGCCCCGCGGCAAGCGTCGATCGCGGCTGCCGGCTCGATCCGGCCGAGCTTCACGCCGGTGACCCCACTCGGACGATCGGGATCGTCCGTGCCGGCGGCGAGCTCGTCGCATCGTTTGACGCGCGGATCGGCACTCGGATTCTTGCCGCCGAGATAGCCCTCCGCGAGGCTGCGATAGGCGCAGACCTCGCCGCAGGAGTCGAGATAGGCCTGATACCGCCGCTGGGTCCCGAACCTGGCCCAATTCTCCTGGTCGATCGCCGCCGCGTCCCGGCGCCGTCCGGCCAGGAGCCTGTCCATGGCCTGAGGCCGGTACAGGCAGGTCTCGCCGCAGGCGCCGATATAGGCCTCGAACGCCTCCCGGGTGCCGAGCGTTTCGGCCCGCCGCCAAGCCGCCTCGTCCCGGATGGCAGCGACGCCCTGCGCGACGGCCGCCACCGGCAGCGAGGCCTTGAGGACGATCGGGGCCTCGTCGATCTCGGGCACCTGCTCGCGGCCCGACGCGCGGCGGGCGGCGTCCTCCACCTCGCGGCGGAGGTAGCGCTTCAGCTCCGTCCACTGCACGAGCCCGTCGCCGTCGCCCTGCTGGTCTCGGGCGTCGGCGAGACCCGACACGCCCATCAGGAACCGGCTGGTCAGCAGGCCGAGCCTGTTCGCCTCGTCCCAGTTGGCGGGCGTCGCGCCCGAAGTCGCGACCAGCCGCACGATGCCGCCCTCCGCCTTGGGACGGGCGGGCGCGAAGCCGGGCGCTGACACCGCCAGGAGGCTCTCGCCCTTGCGCCCGGTCTCGCCGGTAAAGCAGGCATCGACCATCACGACGAGCTGGTGGTCCGGGCCGATCTTGCGCTTCACGAGCTCGAGGTTGCGGTACAGGGTTTCCAGCGAATACCCGCTCTCGCCCTGGTTCGGATTGCCGTCTTCCGGCAGCAGGAACGGCTGCTTGGTGGTCAGATCCGGGACTCCGTGGCCGGAATAGTAGACGAAGACGTTCGAGCGGCCCTCGCGCACGCTGCGCCAGAGACGGCCGGATTGCGGATTGCGCTCGGTGCCGAAGACTTGGTTGAACTCGTTGAGCGTCGCGTCCTTCAGCAGGAAGACGTTACCTTCGCGGTATCCGAGACGCTCGATCAGGTAGGCGCGGATCGCCTCGGCATCGTTGTGGGCGTAGTCGACCGGCACCGTCTGCTTGTAGCTGCGGTTGCCGATCACCACCGCGACGGCGTCGGCATTGTCGGCGAAGGCTGCGGGATCGGCGGCTGCCCGGGCCGGCGCGACCGGGGCTAGGGAATTTATCCCGAGCAGGATGATCGCGGTGCGGGCGGCCCGCCGCAGCGCGGATACCGGGTTGGCTCTCGGCAAGCGCGTCCTCCTGTCCGGGTCGCGGCCCGGATTCACCGTCCTCGAAGCGGGGCGCGCCCGGTCGGCACGCGCGACAGGGTTATCCGCTGGGGGATCGGGAAACAATCTCACGCGTCGGACGCGTCCGGCGAATGCAGTCCTCGCGGCCGCGCGACCGACGTCCAGGACACGGTTGCGGGCGGTGGGGGCGCAGCTCAGCCCCAGCCCAGATACGCGACGATCAGGCTGAGGGCGGCGAGGTGGAGCGGCGAGAGGGCGGTCAGCATCGCCTCGCTCCTCACGGCAGGTAGAGGCCGCGGCCGCAGCGGCGCGCGCGCCGCGCCTCGAAGTAGCCGGTGTAGCGATTGTAGACCTCGACCGTGCGGTAGACGCAGTAGCGGCCTGAGTTGCGGCCGTTGAAGTAGACGCCGCCGCTGTCGAGATCGACGCCGATAAACTCCTGATTTCCGCGCTGCGGCGCCGCGTCCTGGGCGCGGGCGGGACCCGCGGCGCACAGGAGGCTGGCGGCGAGCACGAGCATCTTCGTCTTGGTCACGTCAGTTCTCCCTGATCGGGCGGTGGATCGTCCGCCTCGTCAGAGGCATGGGCCGGCCAGACGCGGTTTCGCGCGGCCTGCACGGTCAGCGGGGAGGTTTCTCACGCGACAGCCGCGCCGAGACCGTCATCGATCGTTCGGCGATCGTTCGGAGCCGGTGGCATTCGCCCGTGCCGGAACGGGCAGGGTCAACGACGGCGAATGTTCATCGCCCGGCCGGATCCTCAGCGAATTACTGAACCGGTAACACTATTTCCGCCGTTTCGTTGACCTATGACTCGATCTGGGTCAATGCAACGTGGATCGATCCGCAGATTACGGCTCGGAGGCCGGCGGTTGTTGTTGGCACAGTTTCTTCGACGGGAACCATGATCATGAATACTATCGTCGCGGGGGCGCTGCCGGGCACGGGGGCGGCCATACCGGGAGCGGTGGCCCGGCATCCTGAACCGGCCATCTGACCCGCTGACGGGCTTCCGCTGGCGACTGCCCGGCCTCGATCCACCACACCTGCGCGATCGCGCGCGGGCTGCAGAGCTCCTCTCGGCGCCGATAAGGTTCTCACGCGGTGTCGATGCGGCGACGCGATCTCTCCGGGGCCGACATGCGCCAGGCGTTTCAGGATCCTCCTCAGGCAGCCCGCCCATCCGTCCGCCCGCGGGGGCGTTACACCCGAACGGCTTCCGCTCTCCTGAGCGTCGAGATCGCGGGCGCTGCGCTGCTCGGCCCGGCCACGCCGGCGCGAGCGGTCGATGGGCCGAGCTACGAGGATGACCGACGCGGCATCTTCCTGCCTTTCCTCAACGCCCCGCAACCCGGTGGCGCCATCACCCGCTCGCCGCGCCTCGGACTGTCGTTCGGCGGCGCGGCTCGTCCGGTGCTCGTGGATACGGGTTCGACGGGCATCGTGGTCTCGGCCAGTCGCATTCCGGGCAACGAAGCCCTGCCGAGCGAGCCCGGGCGCCTGACCTACTCGAGTTCCGGTCGGATCATGGTCGGACGCTGGGTGCGGGTGCCGGTGACCCTCGTCGGCCGCGACGGCGCGAGCGTGGTCACGCAACCCATACGGGTCCTCGCCGTCGACCGGATCGACTGCACCGTTCGCGCGCGCGAGTGCACGCCTCAGGAGGCGCCGGCCCACGTGGCGATGATGGGGATCGGATTCGGCCGGGAGGACGACAGCCAGACCGAGAGCACGCCGGACACCAACCCGCTCCTCAACGCGGACCTGCCGGGACCCGGCGGGGTGCACCGCGGCTACGTTCTGACCCGGCGGGGCGTGCATGTCGGCCTGACGCGCGCCAACACCCGCGGACGCTACCGCTTCGTGAAACTCGATCCGCACCCGCACGTGCCGGGAGACTGGCTCGGCGTTCCCGCCTGCATCGCCGTCGACGACCGTGAACCCGCCGCTTGCGGCCGGGCGCTCCTCGACACCGGCGTAACCGGCATGTTCCTGACGCTGCCGCCCGCGCAGGTCGCCGACAGCCTCCGGGCCGATGCGGCCGATCGCGCGGTCCTTCGCCCGGGAACGCGCCTGAGCTTCCGGTTCGGCGACGCGGCCGGCTACGCGATCACGGTCGGCGATCGCGCCGCGCCGCTCGCGCCCGAGCGCATCATCCTCAACACGACGCGCCCGCAGCCCTTCGTCAATACGGGGCTGCACGTCCTGAACGGCTTCGACGTCCTCTACGACGCCGACCGCGGGTATTACGGATTCCGGGCACGCGACTCGGGCGCGGCGTCGGAGGAACCATGATCGGCCCCCGGCCCCCGTGTCTCACGCCCGCCTCAGATCCGAGATCGCCATGCTGCGCAACGCGCTCATCGCCGCCCTGCTTCTGGTCCCGGCCGTGGGGCTCGCGGCGGAGGTCGATTGCAGCACCTCCGCGAACCAGATGGACGCCAACATCTGCACGGGCCAGGAATTGGATCGGGTCGATGCGGAGCTGAACCGGCGCTACGCGACCCTGCGCAGCAAGCTCGACGAGAACGGCCGACGCAATCTGGTCGCTGCCGAGCGCGCCTGGATCGCCTTCCGCGACCTCGAGTGCAACCTGAGGACCGGGTTCGACACGCTGGCGCCCGGCAACAACGGAAGCATCGCGCCGATGCTCCTGGGCCAATGCAAGATCGCGTTGACGCGCCAGCGAATCCAGGACCTCGCGGCTCAGATCAGGTGTCCGGGCGGCGACCTGTCCTGCTCGCCGTGACCGCGCCCCGTCGCCCTCTTCCACCACCGCCCTGAGCGAGATCCCATGATCATCGTCACGACCGAGAACATCCCGAACTATCACGTGCGCGAGGTCCGGGGCCCGTGCTTCGGCGCCGTGGTGCACAGCCGCGGTGCGGTGGGCAATCTCACCGCCGGCCTGCGCAGTCTGATGGGCGGCGAGATCAACGAGTACAGCCAGTTGATCGAGCAGGCCCGGTCCCAGGCGATCGACCGCATGGCGCAGAACGCGGCGCAACTCGGCGCCAACGCCATCGTCATGATGCGCTTCGATACGGCAGACACCGATCAGTCGATGATGGGCGTCGTGGCCTACGGCACCGCCGTCATCGTCGACGCCCGCTGAGGCCGCAGGCCGGGGCCGTCCAGGGCTGCGGTCCGCGCCGACCTCTCATCACCAACCGCGCGCAGGATCCCCCTCTGCCGGGTAGCGGAGCGCGCGAACCGGATCCGATCGCCATGAACCACGTATGCTCACGCCTGTTGCGGGCCTCGGCTCCCGTCCTTGCCGGGCTGCTCGCATGCCTCGCGGTGTCGACGGGTTCCAGAGCCGAGCCGCCCTCGGCCAAACTGTGCCTGACCGAGACCTCGACACCGGGCACGACGGATTGCATGAACCGCGCGTTGCACGAGGCGGATGCGAGGCTCAACGCGGCCTACAAGAAGGCGCTGTCGGTGATCGACCACGACGATCGCACGCAGGATCCTGACGCCAGGGCGCTGTGGAAGACGCGACTCGAGAAGGCGCAGCGCGCCTGGATCGCCTTCCGTGACGCGGATTGCGGCGACCTGACCTTCAGCGAGTGGGCCAACGGGAGCGGCGCGAACCCGGCTGTCCCCGCTTGCCTCTACGACAAGACCGTCCAGAGAACCGCGGATCTTCTCGGCCGGTACCCGCTGCATTGAGGGGCGCGACAGTCCGGCGCTTGCCTGATGACGCGCGGACGCGGCTTCGATGGCGTTGCCGATCGTTGGCCGCGTTCGTCGGAAGACGGGCCGATCCGGCCCGCGGCATCGGACGGCCGAACGCTCAGCCCGCTTCGATCGGCCCGGGCGGTCGCGGCGTGGGCGGCTCGGCCGGCGGGTCTCCGTCGGGCGGTGCGGGCTCGGGCAGCGGATCGTCGATGGGGGGCAGCGGATCGTCCCCGGGCCGCGGCGTATCCGATGACATGGCGTGCTGTCCTGTCCGATCCTTCTAACCGTCGCGGACGTAACGCGCGGCGGTCCGGTCGGATGCAGCCGCGTCAGCCGAAGGTCAGCGCCGACCGTTCCCGCAGCGCCCTGCGGAGGGCACGGCTGAGGTCGGCGACCGAGTAGGGCTTGTGCAGGAGCTCGAACCCGTGCGTGCCTTCCGAGGCCAGAACGTGACTGTAGCCTGAGGCCAGCACGACGGGCAGGTACGGACGGCGGCGCCTGATCTCCCGGGCCAGATCGACGCCGTTCATGCCCGGCATCACCACGTCGGAGAAGACCACCTCGATCTCCTGGTCGTTCGCCTCGATCGTGGCGAGGGCTGCCTGCGCGTCCTTGACCCAGACAGCCTCGTATCCGAGCTCCACGAGGGCCTGCCGGGCGAAGGCGCCGACCTCCTCGTTGTCCTCCACCACGAGGACGGGCGTGCCGTGCCCCTCGGCCAGCGGCTCCGGTTCGTCCGGCGCGGCATCGCTGACTTCCGCTTGGTGCGATCGCGGCAGGAAGAGGGTGAAGGTCGTACCGACGCCGACGACACTGTCGACCGCGACGTCACCGCCCGACTGCTTGGCGAAGCCGAATACCTGGCTGAGTCCGAGCCCGGTGCCGTGTCCGACGCCCTTCGTCGTGAAGAAGGGCTCGAAGATGCGCTCGAGCAGATCTGCCTCGATGCCCGAGCCGGTGTCCGAGACCGACACGGCCACGAAGTCTCCCGGCACGGCCGGATGCGCCCGCAGCGCCGGGATGCGGTCCGCGCGTCGCACCTTGATCAGCAGACGGCCCTCGCCCTGCATGGCGTCGCGGGCGTTCACCACGAGGTTGACGAGGGCCGTGTCGAACTGGCTCGGGTCGGCATCGACGTGGCAGCGCAGGGTCCGGCCGCCCGAGTCGGTGCCGGCATCGGTGTCGGTCGCGACGTGGATGCGCGCGCCGGTCAGGGTACCGACCATGTCGGCGATGGCGGCCACGGACTGGACCACGTCGAAGATCGCCGGTCGAAGCGCCTGCCGGCGCGCGAATGCCAGCAACTGGCTGGTCAGCTTGGCGGCGCGGTCGACCGTGTCGGAGATGGCGTCGACGTAGCGGCCCCGGCGATCCTCGCTCAGGCCCGGACGCTTCAACAGGTCGGTCGACGACTTGATGACGGTCAGCAGATTGTTGAAGTCGTGCGCCACGCCGCCGGTCAATTGCCCGACCGCCTCCATCTTCTGCGACTGGCGCAGCTGCTCCTCGAGGGTCCGGCGCTCCGTGACGTCCCGCCCGGTCGCGTGGAACCGGTCCCCGCGCGCGATGGCGTTCCAGGAGATCCAGCGGTACGCGCCGTCGGCAGTCCTGAAGCGGACGTCGAGGTCGGACAACCTGTGGTCGATGCGCAGTGTTTCGAACGCGCTGGCAGCCGTCTCGCCGTCGTCCGGATGAATCAGGCTGTCGATGCGGATGCCGACCAAGCTGCCGGCCGGCCAACCGAGGAGCTCCGTCCAGGCCGGATTGACCGCCTGACAGGTTCCGTCGAGGGCGCAGACGACGAGAAGGTCGCGGCTCGTCCTTCAGACGAGGTCGTGCTCGATCCGCCGGTCGCGAATCCGCGCCTCCCGCCGCTCCTCGTCCGACTGCTTGACGGCAAGATCCTCGAGGAGGACGGCGACGCGGCTCTGGATCCCTGTGCCGATCCGCATCGCGTGAACCTCGAGGACGGGCCCGGTTCGCGACATGGAGCCCTTGAAACGGGCACTGCGCCCGGATCGCGCGACCTCGCCGAGGATGTCGAGCCAGTGTTGCGCGTCGTCCGGCAGGAACTCGCTCATCCAGCGGCTCTCCGCGGCGGCGAGGCCCGACCGGCGCTCGAAGGCGGCGTTGGTCTCGACGAGCTGGCAATCCCGGGTCCTGCCATCCGCGTCGAAGCGCAGCTCGACGATGCAGAAGCCGACCTCCTCGTCCGCCGGCGGACCCCGCAGGTAGGAGGCCTGCGCGACCGCCTGGGCCTCCCGCTCCCGGAAGCGCGTGAGGTCGAGCTGGCTGCCGAAGAAGAACAGCAATTCGCCGTGCGGACCGAACACGGGGCTGATGTACAGCTCGTTGACGAAGGTGCTGCCGTCGCGCCGGTAGTTCAGCAGTTCCACCACGACGTCGCGTCGCGCGGCGATGGCGGCCCGGACGCGGGCGATGTCGGCCGGGTCGGTCGCCGGCCCCTGAAGGAAGCGGCAATTGCGCCCGATCAGCTCCTCCGCCGTGTAGCCGGAGAGTTCCAGGAAGGCGCGGTTGGCGAAGACGATCGGATTGTCGGGCAGGTTCGGATCGGTGACGATCATCGCCATCCGGGTCTTGTCGGCGGCGGTGAACAGGAGGTCGGACCGGGCGGTCCCGACACCGGCCAAGCTCGTGGTCGGGACGGCCGGGAGCTGGGTCGCGCGCAGGCGCGCGTTCTCCTCCACCAGCGCGCGCTCGCGCCGACGCAGCCGCTCGACCTCCCCCCGAAGATCTTCCATGCTCATGGTGCGGTCTTATCCGGAGCCGCTGCCGGGTCCAACGGCTACCCGCACCCGGACGCGAGGCGGGGGTGTGACCTCTGGTCCCGACAGGAGCGTTCGTCGTCGCGCGGCGTTCGGAGGTCACGACCTGGGGGAGGGGCCGTGCGGCCACCCCGATCCCGGCGCAGGACCAGGAAGGGCGCGTTCGGTGTGGCCGAGGCCTGATACGTGAGAGCCGCCCGGTTTCGGAATCGGCGCCCCGCGAACGCGAACGGCCGGGGCGCTGCCCCGGCCGTTGCGGCGTTCTAAGGGTCGCGGCTTACCGCAGGAGCTGGAGGACGCCCTGCTGGGCGGAGTTGGCCAGCGACAGGGCCGAGATGCCCATCGACTGACGGGTCGACAGCGCTTGCGAGTTCGCCGCCTCCTGGTTCAGGTCGGCGTTCGTCAGGTTGGCCGAGCCCGTCTGCAGCACGTTGATCAGCTGCTTGGAGAAGTCCTGGCGGTTCTGAACGACCGACAGGTTCGAGCCCAGCGTGCTCGCCGCGGAGTTCAGGGTCGCGCCCGCCGTGGTCAGGGTGGCCAGCGTCTTGTTGACGTCCGAGTTCAGCAGGAAGTTGCCGAGACCGTTCTGGCTGGTCGAGCTGTTCGAGTTGGTGATCGAGGTCAGGCCGAGGCCGTTCGAGGTCGCGTCGACCGAGGCGACGTTGAGGTTGGAGCTGCCGGTGTCGTTGAACTTGATGTTCATGTCATTGCCCTTGCCGGCAATGAGGTTGACGCCGTTGTAGCTGGCGTCGCCGGCGAGCTGCGTGATCTGGTTGAGCAGGTTGTTGTACTGGTTCGCCAGCGAGGCGCGCTGGGCCGTGCCCGAGATCGACAGGTCGCTGGAGACGACAGTGCTGGCGGCGGTGCCGTAGGTCGAGGCGGTGGTCGCCGAGGCGGTGAAGCCGAGCGCCGTCTGGCTGCCGGAGTTCTGGAATTCGACGTCCGCCTGGGCGTTCAGGACGATCTTGGTGCCGGTGCTGTCGACCGAGAAGATCGCGCCGGCGCCGAACGAGCCGCTCGACGCGGTCGAGGCCGAGCTGACCGCAGAGTTCAGGGCCGCAACGGTGGCGCTGATGCTCGAGGAGGCGGCGACCGTTGCGGAGACCGAGGTGCCGTTGATCGTCAGCAGGACCGTCTGGGAGGCGGTGCTGGCGCTGTAGGCGTTGGCGGCGGTGCCGGTGGTGGAGAGCTGGGTCGAGAGCGCCTGGTTGGCGATCGACTTGGCCTGGTCCACGAGCTTCTGGATCGAGGTGATGCCCTGGTTGGCGGCCTGGATCGACTGGATGCCGTTGGAGATGCCGTCGAGGAGCGTGTTCAGGCTCGAGGAGCGGCCGTCGAGGGCCTGAGAGGTGAAGAAGTTGGTCGGGTTGTCGAGGGCGGAGTTGACCGTCTTGCCGGTGGCGAGACGGTTCTGCGTGGTCGCCATCAGCTGGGCGGTGTCCTGCAGCGAGAGCAGGTTCTGGCGCGTCGCGGCCGACAGGGTGATGGAGGACATGGATCGCTATCTTTCCAACCGGAGCAACCCGATTCTCGGGGATGCCTAAGAATACCGGTTAGGGTTAAGTCCGAATTAACTGCGCGAGTATTTTCGGCGAATCGGTAGCCTTACCGGGAAGTGTACGAGCGACGGGCACAAACTTGGCCCGTCGGCATCGGTCAGGGTCGCGGCGGCTCAGCTGCCCACGGAGATTTGCGCAGTTGCTTCCGCGCATTGCTGCACGGGCTGAACAGTCGATTGAGTCGCCGCGCCACGCGACGCATCCTCAGTCGAGGGCGTAACCGAGCAAACCTTCGGACGTGTGTCCCTCGCAGTCCGCTGCCGTCGACACGAAATGATCTTGGCCGCCGGCGATGCAGCGGTAGATCGGGTGGCTGCCCGGCCTGTGCGCCTCGTAGACGTAGCCGGTCTGGCCGAGGGGCGTCTGGCCCTCGCACCGCGGGTCCCGGCTGAGGAAGTGGTTCTGCCCCGCCGCGCAGCTCATCAGCATCGCGGTCCCAGGGGCCGGAAGCGTCAACGCGGTGCCGACGCTGCGCTCGACCGTGTAGCCCGGCCCGATAAAGCCGGTCGTCACCCAGTGGCCGTTGGGCCCGAAGGCGCGCCGCAGGGGAAGGCGGTCGGCGCCGCTGGGCCGCCGCGCCTCGGTGATCCGCCACGTACCGGGGTAGGGGTCGCCGCCCGAGAAGAACACCGTGACGTCCGGCAGGAACGGCGTCAGCGAGCCGGCTCCGTCGCGCTGGAAGCCGGGGCTGTGGTTCAGGTAGAAACCGGTGACGTCGGAGTTCAGGTAGCCCAAGGGCGTCCAAGTGGCCGGCGCGCCGCTCAGCACCGCCTTCAGGGGCATCTTGAACAGACCCATCTGGTAGGTTTCCCGGTCCGGATTGCGCCCCGGGTCCTTGCAGGCCACCTGCTGACACACGCGACCTGGCAGCCCGGTGATGACGTAGACCTCGCCCGCCTTGGGGTCGTAGGCGAAATCCGAGTTCGGGTTGATGGTCGAGCCGTCGGTGGCGACGTTGGGGACCCGCGCCGGCGCCCCGAAATGCACGCCGTCGGCCGTGTGCCGGACGTAGAGGTCCCCGAAGCCCCGCACGCCCTGCGGCCCGGTGAGATCCGTCGTGAAGACGAAGACGCCGGACCGGCCGTCAGAGAAGGTCGCGGGCTGGCCGGTGCCGTAATTGCCCTGCGCGACGACCGGGTTGATCGGCTTGATGACCGGTTCCGGGTAGTCGACCCACGTCACCTTGTCGTTCGAGAAGGCGAGGCCCGTCTGGTTGTTGTGTCCGGGTAGGTTGTCGGCTCCCGAGTAATACATCGCGTAGGCGTAGCTCTGTCCGTCCGCCGGGTTGACGAAGCGGCCACGGATCACGCTGGGATCACAGACGTACTGCCGGTTCCAGGAGCCGGGCGTCGGCTGGAACACGATCCGCGCCGGCGAGAAGCCGGTTTGCGGCGTGTAGGAACGGTGGAAGATGACGTCGGTCTTGCCCTGGCCGCACCACCAGATGTCGGTGGTCCCGTTCTCGGTGATGACGCTCGGCGCGTAGTTGTAGCCGGCCGGATTGGCCTCGTTGACGAACAGCGGCTGCGCCTCCGGCCCCATCCAGCCGGCCTCACCCGCCACCGGCGCGGCGAGCACCGCCAGCAGCACCCCGACGAGAGCGCTCCTCGGCGAAACGAAATCCGGTAACACGCTCACACCCATCCCTCGCTCCGGTCCGCTCCTGCACCCGTGACGCCGCGGCGCTCCGGCGGAGGCTGACGACGCGAATGTGGCCGTCTGATATCCGGCGGCTCGGACCGTCGGATCGTGTCCGGACCTTCCACCGGGGCGGAGAGGCCCTTCAGCCGGGGGCAGGGTCACGCACCGGTCTTGGGTTCGGCAGCGCGGCGGCAGATCGGCCTCAGGGCGCGGTCGAGCAGCGATTGCCGGCCGAGGATCATCTCGAAGAAATCGTACTCACCCGGCCTGAAATTGGCTTTCAGGAACTGGAAGTGCATGTGGAAAGGCTTGAGGCGCAGGCGCTTGTAGTCGTCCTCCGGTATCCTGTCCTTGACTCCTGCGGAGCGGATGAGCGGGTTGCAGGCGAGGAACGCCGGTCGTCCGAATCCGAGATCGAAGATCGGATTGAAACCGTAGCAGTTGAGCCAGTCCTGGGGCGCCTGGTAGTCGCACCAGACGATGCGGTCGCTGAAGACGAGCGTCGCGATGTCTCGGCGCAACGTGCGGGCCTCGTGCTGAAGCGCGACGAAGGGCAACCCCGAGCCCAGCGTGACCAGGGACAGCCGCGGATGCGCTCGATCGTCGGTCCCGAGGCGCGCGAGGACTTGCGCGGCGACCTCGACCGCCATGGCGGCGCCCAGGGAATGGCCCACGATCAGGACCTCGTCGGGCGCGTCCGCGGGGTTCGCACGCCAGTGCGCCATTTCGGCCAGAACACGGTCCCGGAAGACCGCGATCCGGTCCACGTAATCCGGTCGCCGGCCCGTCGCATGCTGCCAGAAGAAGATGCGGATGCTCAGGATATGCCAGAAGAACAGGCGGCCCAGCGCCTTCTTGGCGCCGTACAGGAGCGCGAGCGCGGCGGCGGCGAGAAACAGCGCCACGCAGACCGTGTCCGCCACCGCCGACGGGCTGACGGCGGCGAAGATCGCGGTGCCGAGCGCGATCAGCAGCGCCGGGGCGACGAAGGCGACGAAGAACGGGAAGGCGCTCAGCAGGGTGTAGGGCCATCCGAACCGGGACGTCTTGAAGAACAATCCCTGCGTGAGCCCCGCTACGGCGCTCCGGGCCAGCAGCGCGAGCTTGCGCGACGCGGGGCGCGCGAGATCCGAATGGACGATATCGCTCCAGACCAGGGTCTCGCAGCGGACGGCCGCGCCGTCCCCGTCTGCCGGCGCGCCGACCTCCCAGCTCCGGCTCAGACCATCGGGGTCGGTCCGGATCTCCGAGACGGCGCGCGGCATCGCCCCGAACCGGGCCGTGTGACGGTGGAGTTCCCGCTTGAAGAAGGCGGGGAAGCGGATGCCGCTGCGGGCGTCGAACCCGTGGATGAAAAAGACGTGCCGCCGCGCCACCGGCGCCGGATGAAGGTCTCTCAACTTGAAAGGCGTGAATGATAAGTAGCCGCGGACCATGTGATCGAACAAGAACGAGAGCACGAGGCCGATGCGTGGCGGTCGGCGGCGCCGGCAGGGGCGGCTCCATTGCACGATCGCGGAGGGCTCCACAACAGCGCGCGGGTGAAATCGGTTCCGCCGCCGGCCAGCATTCATGATCCGGCCGGCGTCACGGCCTCTGTCACCCGGCAACACCGCCGGCGTCAAAAAGCGGCGCCGTGCGCGAGAATGACTGGACTTGGGAAAACTGAGCCTCCTACGGTGCGGGACGCGGGGGCGGTGTTCAAGATTCGTATGGGCTTTATCGAGGCCGTGAGGGCGCTCCGCAGCAACGCCCTCCGACGTCACAAGATCGGCCACATCCAGGCCGTCTTCGACGCTGCACCGAGTGGTTGCATCGTGCTCGCGGGCGATTCGCACGCGGCTCACCTGCCGCGACCGGTCGTTTCCCGTCCCGTCCTGAATGTCGGTCTCGCGGGTTCGACGGCGGGTTCCTATCGCCGCGCCCTCGACCTGCTGCGCGCGCCCTTGCCGGCCTTCCTCGCGATCCTGATCGTCGGGACCAACGACATCCGCTCGCCGTCGGCGCTCGCGAGGTCGGCGACCGAGGACTTCTCCAGCCACGCGGATCGCATGGTCGATCGCTTCCAGGCCTGGACCCTCGACACGCTGGTGTCGGCGCTGCCGCCCACGCCGGTCTCGAAGGCCTCCGAGCGCGACCCCGCAGCGGTCGAGGTGTATTCCGATCTCCTCCGCGACGTGTGCGTGCGCCGGGGCGTCTCGTTCTTCGATCCGTTCGCGTCGCTGCGCGGGGCCCGGTTCGGGCTGGCGGAGGATGACGCCTTCATCGACGGGACGCATCTGCGCGATTACGCGGCGGTGGCCGCACGCATCACCGGCCACATCCGCGATCGATATGGGCTGGAGCGCTACCTGGAGACTCCGCTCCCGGGTTTCGATGAGGAGTATTACAGGAGCTGGTACGCCGACACGTGCCAGTACCCCCACGGTCTGGCGCGACACTACCTCGATCTCGGCTGGCGCGAGGGCCGTGATCCGAGCGGGCATTTCAGCACCGACGGGTATCTCGACGCGAATCCGGATGTCCGCGCGGCGGGCGTCAACCCGCTGGTCCACTTCCTGGAGGTCGGCTTCGCGCAGGGGCGGACCGGCTGGCAGAAGTCGCGGGCGCATCCGACGCGCTGTCGCGGCATCGACGCGGGCATCTGACGGCGGCGCTGCCGGCCCCGCGCACGCCATCGTGACCGACGCCGCCGCAAAGCTGGCGCAGGTCCGTGTACGCATGCGACCATGCGCATCCTCCTCGCGGTCCCTCTCATCGTCCTCGTCAGTGCCGGAGCTTCGGCCGGAGAGCCCCTCCTCGACGGTCCCGTCGTCGCCGGCGGATTCGGGATGGGGGGGGCGGACTATTACGGCGATGTCCGCAGCCGGATGCCGTTCACCGGGGAGGCTCCGCCGCGGCCGGTCGGGATGGCCGACATCGTGCGCGTCCGGGCGGCCCGCGGGCGCGCCGCTACCGCTTCCCGGCGGCAGGCCCCGCATCGACCGGCGCATCGCGGCTGAGTTTCTCCGGGCTCCGCCGATCCGGAGCGACGCGGTCCAGGTGTGGGCTCAGTGCCGGTAGCGTTCGGCCAGGGCCATGAGGGCCTGGGCGAGTTCGGTGAGGTTGGCGGACGCGGCCTCGACCTGCCGGGTGCCGGCGGCCGTCTGCTGGCTGGCCTGGCGGATGTTCTGCAA